>Ga0153956_1000087_pt1 | contig 117796 bp, 105 predicted proteins | sample TSFL040MetaG_FD_104704 | JGI IMG/M metagenome (GOLD analysis project Ga0153956, IMG submission 104704) | Attine ant fungus gardens microbial communities from Florida, USA - TSFL040 MetaG | ecosystem: Host-associated > Fungi > Mycelium > Unclassified | place: USA: Florida, Wekiwa Springs... | reverse complement strand
CTTTGATGCGAACTTCGGAATTAAAGGGACACTGGCAAGTTTATGATTCTCGTGTGGTTTAGGTTCAGAAGTCCGCTTCACCGACTCGCTGCGATAGTGTGGCGGACTTCTGAACCACCACACGAGCGTCCGCCGCGGTTCTGCATCAGGAGACTGCACCAGCCGTCGATCCGGATTTCCCGGATGAACGCCAGTTCCTGCGTACGATAGGCAGCGATCACGCCGCGTGTCTGATGCGGCAGCAATCCGGACAAAATCACCATCGCCCCGGGCGCGAGATGGGTGGCCATCGCGGGTGCCATCTGCCGCAACGGATTGGCCAGAATATTCGCCAGCACGAGATCGAATGGCGCGCGCGTGCGAAACCGCAGTGCGGAAAAACCCGTCGCGCAGATCGATTCGACCAGATACCCCACGCCGTTCGATTTCGCGTTCTGCTGCGCCACCGTTGCCGAAAGCGGGTCGATGTCGCTGGCAAGCACCTTGCGGCGCAGCGCCTTCGCGGCGGCGATCGCGAGAACACCGGTGCCGGCGCCGAGATCGAGCACGCGCCGTGGCATCTTGCTGCGCAATACGTGATCGAGCAGCAACAGGCAGCCGCGCGTGGTGCCGTGATGGCCGGTGCCGAACGCCAGCGCGGCCTCGATCTCGATGCCGAGCTTGTTGGGCGGCACATGCAACCGGTCGTGCCGGCCGTGAACGATGAAGCGGCCGGCTGCAACGGGCATCAGGCCTTCGAGGCTGGCCTTCACCCAGTCTTTCGCCGCGACGGTATCGAAGACGACGGTTTGCGCGATGTCGTCGCTGGTGGCCAGCGCAACCAGCGATTTGATGCGGTCCCGATCGGGCGGTTCGGCAAAATGCACGGTGACGTCCCAGTGTCCGTCGCTGCGCTCGAACGCGGCGACCGCCGCTTCCCCGTCCTCAAGACTCTCGGTCAGGAGATCGGTGACCCGCCGCGCGATCTTCTCCTCGCCGATGGCGAAGGTGGCGCGGCTGGTGGCGGGCGTGACGGTGTCGGTCATCGGGAGTCCGGCGGTGAGGGGGAGGGATCGGTCGTCCCACAATCTACCCAAGCGGACATACCGGGATTCTTCAGCGGCTCCTACAGGGTTCTTGCACCGCTTTTCCAGAAGGTTTTCCACAATATATCCACAGGGCTATTCACAGTCTTCTCCACATCTTTCGGGCCGTTCGGCGGCCGATTTGCGAGGATGGGGAAGGGCTTGGAGCCGGCACACGGTTAATCCCCGGTAGCATCTGTGTTCAAATCCCAGCGAAATCCCGGCAGGGCTTTTAGGGTTTCGCCGCTACAGATGTCCCCAAGCAGAATGCGGGGGCGTCATGAATTTCCAGGGCATCGACCGGATCGAGCCGGCCGGAAGCACATCCGGGATTGCGGCCGAGGACGTCATGTGGGTTTTCGGCATCAGCGCCGTCGTACTCGGCCTGACGCCGGTGGCGGCGGTCTATGTGCTGCTGATCGCCTAGCGTCGGGCGAACACGGCGCGGTGATCCCGCAGGATGGTGCGCGCGGCATTGTGGCCGGGGGCGCCGGTTACGCCGCCGCCGGGATGCGCGCCCGAGCCGCAATGATAGAGCCCCTTCAGCGGTCCGCGATAGTCGGCATGCCCCAGCATCGGCCGCGCCGAGAACAACTGATTCAGTGTCAGCGCGCCGTGAAAAATATCTCCGCCCAACAGACCGAACTCGCGCTCGAGATCGAGCGGCGAGAGAACCTGCCGGCCGATCACGCTGGCGGCAAAACCCGGCGCGTAGCGGTCGACGGTCGCGATCATGAGGTCGGCGACCTCGTCGCGATGGGTGTCCCAGGACGATCCATCCGGCAATTGCGGCGCGACGTGCTGACAGAACAGGCTGGCGACGTGTTGTCCGGGCGGGCTGAGCGAATCGTCGATGACGGACGGGATCAGCATTTCGACCACGGGGTCGCGGCTCCAGCCGGATCGCCGCGCGTCCTGCCAGGCGCGATCCATGTAATCGAGGCTGGGCGCGATGATGATGCCGGCGCCGAGGTGATCGCCCGCCCCGGGCAGGGCAGCAAATGAAGGTAGCGCGGAGAGCGCGACATTCATCCGGAATGTCCCCGAGCCGTTGCGCCAATTCTTGATGCGGCCGAGAAAAGTGGGCGACAGCGCGCCGGCCGGCAGCAACCGCGTGTAGAGCAATTTCGGGTTGACGTTGGCGGCGACATATTTCGCGCTGATGAAACGGCCGTCGTCGAGAACGACGCCTGCCGCGCGGTCGCGCTCGACGACGACCTCGCGCACTCCGGCGCCGGTCTCGATCTCGGCGCCGTGCCCACGGGCCGAGGCGGCCATCGCCCGGGTGATCGCGCCCATGCCGCCGATGGCGTGGCCCCAGACGCCTTTCTTGCCGTTCACCTCGCCAAAGGCGTGGTGCAGCATCACATATGCGGAGCCTGCGGCGTAGGGGCTGGCATAGTTGCCGACGATGGCATCGAAGCCGAACAGCGCCTTGACCAGATCGCTTTCAAAGCGGTCATCGAGCATGTCGCCGGCCGATCGTGTGAACAGATCGAGCAGGCTGCGCTGCTGCTCGAGCGAAAGGCCGCGCAGGATACCCGCCGTACCGACGGCATTGGCAAATTCGTGCGCGGCGTTGAGGCCAAATCCCTCGACAAGATTCGGCGGCGCGCGCAGCACGAAATGCCTGACAACATCGGCGATCTCTTCCAGCTCGCGCATGAAGCCGCCGATCGCACCGGCGTCCCGTTCGCTCAGCCGTGCCACCGAGGCCTCGGTGCGGCCTTCGCCGGTCAGAAGGTAACGGCCATCGGGGGCGGGTAAAAAATTCTGGGCGCGGCGCTCGACGATCCGCAGGCCATGGTCGTGCAGCCGGAGGTCGGAAACGACCTTGGGATTCAGCAGGCTGACAGTATAGGCCGCGACCGAATTGCGGAAGCCGGGATGGAATTCTTCCGTGACGGCCGCGCCGCCCACGACCTTGCGCCGCTCCACCACATTGACCCGCAATCCGCCCATCGCGAGATAGGCCGCGCAGGTGAGGCCGTTATGGCCTGCGCCGATGATGACGACGTCGGTGTCCGGCATGGTCCGCTTCGCGTGAGACCGGCCGCCGTTCGTTCGGCTGCCGTTCAGTTTCGGGAGCGCCCTTTATGGGAAACGGCGGGGGGCGGCACAAGCCCGGGCGGACCGGCGCGGCGTGTTGCTCCTGTCGCAGGCTTGTGTTCCATTCCTCCGCCGCGAATTTTCCGCACCCCCTGTGCAGACGGAGCCTTCATGACTTCGCCGATGCCCTCCTCCGCTCCGGATCAGTCCTCCGGTTCCCGCAACCGGCTTGTCCTCGTCGTCTACACGGCGGCGATCTTCACCAGCGCTTTGCTGCTGTTCTCGGTGCAGCCGCTGTTTACGAAAATGGTGCTGCCCCGGCTCGGCGGGTCACCGGCGGTGTGGTCGGTGGCGATGGTGTTTTTCCAGTCGCTGCTGCTCGGCGGCTACGCCTACGCGCACTACCTGACGAAACTGCGCAGCCGCGTGGCGCCGGTGGCGATCCATCTGGCGCTGCTCGTCGTGGCGCTGCTGACATTGCCGCTGTCGATTGCGGGCGGCTGGGGCGATCCGCCGTCGAGCGGCTATGCGTTCTGGCTGCTGGCCTTGTTTGCGGTCTCGATCGGCCTGCCGTTCTTCGCGCTGGCGGCGAACAACCCGTTGTTGCAAGCCTGGTTCGTCCGCACCGGTCATCCGGACGGCCCGGATCCGTATTTCCTCTACGCTTCATCGAACATCGGCAGCTTCCTGGCGCTGTTGTCCTATCCCGTGTTGCTTGAGCCGATGCTGACGTTGCGCGCGCAGAATTTGCTCTGGAGCGGAGGATACGGCTTTCTGATCCTGCTGATCGCGGGATGTGGTGTGTTGCTGTTGCGATCGCCGGCGGTCGCCACGGTTATTGCCGATGAGGAGGTCAACGTTCCCGGCCCGACGTGGGCGCTGCGCCTGCGCTGGATTTTCCTCGCCGCCGTGCCCTCCGGTCTGCTGATCGCGGTCACCGCGCATATCTCGACCGACGTCGCGGCGGCCCCCTTGCTGTGGGTTCTGCCGCTGTCGCTGTACCTCTTGACGTGGGTGCTGGTCTTCCAGTCGCGCCCGTTGCTGCCGCATCGGCTGATGTTGCTGCTGCAGCCGCTCGCGATTGCCGGTGTCGTCGTCCTGCTGGCGGTCGGCGGCGAACAGAATCTGTTGCTGACGCTCGGCGGCCACCAGCTCTGCTTCTTCGTGATCGCCATGGCGTGTCATGGCGAACTCGCGCGCACCCGCCCGCCGTCGCGCGACCTGACCGGTTTCTATGTTGCGTTGTCGTTCGGCGGCATGATCGGCGGTCTGTTCGCGGGCCTCGTCGCGCCGTTCACATTTTCATGGATCGCCGAATATCCGATCCTGCTGGTGCTGGCCGCGCTGTGTCGACCGCCCCGCGACGAGTTGCTGCCGCGCTTGAGCCGCTGGTACGCGCTGGTTCTGGCGTTGATTGCGGCGGCGCTGGTGGCGCCGGCCTATTCCGGTGGCGCGGCGCTGTCCTGGATCGACGATCATCGGGTCTGGATCATCGGGGCGGTGGCCGTGGTGGCTGCTGTCGCGGCGGTGGCGGTTCGCGTGAATCGCTGGAAAATCGCCGCGACTGTGGTGCTGGCGCTGGCGCTGATCCGGGTCTACCCGGCCGACGATGGCAGAGTCGAGACCGTCCGCAGCTTCTTCGGGGTTCACAAGATCGTCGTGACGCCGAGCGGGCAATATCACGTGCTGATGCACGGCACCACGATTCACGGCGCCGAGCGCGTCCTGAATAGCGACGGCACGCCGATCACCGGGCGGCCCGAGCCGATTTCCTACTATCACAGGGATGGTGGCATCGGGCAGGCGATCGCGGCCGTTCGCGCGCGCAAGGGCGGTCCGATCCGTGTCGCCGTGATCGGTCTCGGATCCGGGACGCTGACATGCGCGTCACAGCCGGGCGAGGACTGGAAGTTTTTCGAGATCGACCAGTCCATGGTCGATACCGCTAAAGACCCGAAATATTTTACCTTCATCCGGAACTGCGAACCGGGCCTGCGTCCGGTAATCGGCGACGCGCGGTTGACCTTCGCGCGGGAGCCCGATGGCGCCTATGACCTGATCATCGTCGACGCGTATTCGTCGGACGCGATTCCGATCCATCTCGCGACGGAAGAAGCGATGAAAATCTACAAGGACAAGCTCGCGCCTCACGGAGCCGTTGTGATGCATGTCTCGAACCGGCATCTCGAACTGGCCAGCGTCGTGGTCGGCATCGCCGATGTCAATGATCTCAAGAGCTGGGTCTATAACGAGGATTCCGGCCGGGACAACGAATACATCTTTGCGACCAATGTGGTGATCTCGGCGCGCGACGCCGCTGACGTCGGCCTGCTCGCGTCGTCGGATAAGTGGGTGCTGACCGATCCCACGGAGGGCCAGCGCGTCTGGACCGACGACTATTCCAACATCCTGGGCGCGGTGTGGCGGCGGCTTCGCGACGGGGAGGATCAATAGCCCTCAGTCGTCCTGATCGGTGAACAGGCCGCGCGGTTGATACGGGCGCGGGGCATAGACCTGGGGCTGCCGATAGGGTTGCGCGTAGCCGTAGATGGGCCGGCCGTCGTAATAATCCTGCCGCTGGGGAATATTTTGCGCGTCATAGAGCGGGCGATAACCGCGTGGCGCGGGATAACGCCGATCGCCGGTGGTACCGTCGGCTGGATAGATATAGCCATCATCGCCACGAACGGTTGCCTGTGGCTGCTGCACAGGTGCGGCCCTCTGCGGCGTCAGCTCGATCGGATTTCCGGCGGCGTCAAGACCCGGATAGCCCGGAGCGGCTTCACGGCGAGCGACATCGACGTTGCGTTTGCCGCGCGGATTGCGTGCCAGCGCGACACGCGACGATCCGGTCAGCGTTACCGTGGTGTTGAGGACACCTTCCTTCTGCACCAGCGCATAGAGCGTCGCCGCATTGGCGCGCGACAGGCGCACACAGCCGTGCGAGACCGGGATGCCGAGGCTGCGTTCGGAGAAGGTGCCGTGAATCGCATGACCGACCTTGGTGAAGAAGATCGAGTGCGGCATCGGCGCGTCGTCGAATTCCTTGGAGAAGTGGTCGGCTTCCATGCGGAAGGTGCGGAAGCTGCCGTTGGGCGTCTCGTGAGAAGGGTTTCCGGTCGAAACCGGCCACTGGTAGCGCGTGACGCCGTCGACGGAAACGGTCAGTTGCTGATTGTCCTTGTCGACAAGAATCGAGACCTTGGCTTGTGCGGCGCTGCCGGCGGCAAAAAACATCAGACCGACGATCGGAATAAGAAAGGTACGCATTTATCTCGACCTCGAATATGCCTGCCGCGCCCCCCGTCGCGATATATGCGCTCGAAACGGCTCGGCTTCCAGTGGTGCGATCGCGGCATCGTTAATTCGTGAAGCGGCATAACCAAGGCCGGGGCAGGGCCAAAAGCCGCATGACGCCGAGTTCATGTGACTGGCGACTACGCCAGTCGCTGCCGTGGAACTTCCGGACGGCAATCACATTATGCTTACTTCAATACCAAAACTTCAAATTCGGGGCGCGGCCTGTCCGCGGCCTAAAGCAGAGGATGTGCTGATGACGATCAAGACCGGAGCGCTGCCGACGGGGATGTCCATCCGGCTACAATTGGCTGCCGCGGTGACGGCGCTGGCTCTCGTTTCCATTCCTCATGTCGCGCATGCGCAGGGCATTATTCCCGGCATGGAGCGGGGCGGGCATCAGGGCGCACGCGAAGGCGGCCGCGCTGCCGGTCCGGTGGGGGCCGTTGTCGGCGGTGCCATCGGCGCCGGGGTCGGCGGTGCTGTCGGCGGCGTCAAGGGCGTGCTCGGCATTCCGGATCGCGGGCCTCGCCGCGGTCACCGTTGCCGGGGCTATTGGCGGCACGGTCACTTTCACTGCTACTGAAACGATCGGCCTGGATAATAAAAGCGCGGCCCGGATCAAACCGGCGCCGCGCTTTTGTGTCCATCGCGCGCAGTTCAGTTCTTCAGCCGGTAACCGGTCTTGAAAATCCACCAGACCGTGAGCATGCAGATCGCAAGAAAGGCGACCGTCATGGTCAGGCTCAGCGTCACGCTGACGTCGGCGATTTCGTAAAAACTCCAGCGGAAGCCGCTGATGAGATACACCACGGGGTTCAACAGGGTGATCGTCCGCCAGGTCGAGGGAAGCATGTTGACCGAATAGAAGCTGCCGCCGAGAAATGTCAGCGGCGTGACCACCAGCATCGGGATCATCTGCAGCTTCTCGAAACCGTCGGCCCAGATGCCGATGATGAACCCGAACAGGCTGAACGTGACGGCGGTCAGGACCAGAAACGTCAGCATCCATACCGGATGGTGGATGTGCAGCGGCACGAACAGCCCGGCGGTCGCCAGAATGATCAGCCCGAGAATAATGGATTTGGTCGCGGCCGCGCCGACATAGCCGAGCACGATCTCGAAATAGGATACCGGCGCCGACAGGATCTCGTAAATGGTCCCGACGAATTTCGGGAAATAGATTCCGAACGACGCGTTGGCGATGCTCTGGGTCAGCACCGACAACATGACCAGTCCCGGCACGATGAAGGTGCCGTAGCTGACACCCTCGATCTGGGTGATGCGCGATCCGATCGCGGCGCCAAACACCACGAAGTACAGCGATGTCGAGACCACCGGCGAGACGATGCTTTGCAAGAGCGTCCGCCACGTGCGGGCCATCTCGAACCGATAGATTGCCTGGACTGCCCTGAAATTCATGTCAGGCCCTCACCAGGCTGACGAAGATGTCTTCCAGCGAGCTCTGCGTGGTGTCGAGATCGGAAAAGCTGATGCCGGAATTGCGGAGATCGTTCAGCAGGCTGGTGATACCGGTGCGTTCGCTCCGGGTGTCGTAATTGTAGATCAATTCCCGTCCCTCGTCGGCGAGTTCAAGGTTGTAAGCCGCCAGCGGCGCCGGCACGGCATCGAGCTGGCCTTGCAAATGGAGTTTCAGCCGCTTCTTGCCGAGCTTCTGCATCAGCGCCGCCTTGTCTTCGACAAGAATGATTTCACCCTTGTTGATGACGCCGACCCGGTCGGCCATCTCCTCCGCCTCCTCGATATAGTGCGTCGTGAGAATGATCGTGACGCCGGCCGCTTGCAGCGTCCGCACCACGTCCCACATGCCCTTGCGCAGTTCGACGTCGACGCCTGCCGTCGGTTCGTCGAGGAACAGGATCTGCGGCTCGTGCGAAAGCGCCTTTGCGATCATCACGCGCCGTTTCATGCCGCCGGACAGGGTGACGATCTTGTTGTCCTTCTTGTCCCACAGCGACAAGTCCTTCAGCACTTTCTCGATGTGGGCAGGCTTCTTCGGCTTGCCGAACAGGCCGCGGCTGAAGCTCACCGTGGCCCACACCGTCTCGAACGCGTCGGTGTGCAATTCCTGCGGCACGAGACCGATCAGCGAGCGCGCGGCGCGATAATCGCGCTGGATGTCATGGCCGTCCACCAAGACCTTCCCCGTCGACGGATTGGCTATACCGCAGACGATGCTGATGAGGGTGGTCTTGCCGGCGCCGTTGGGGCCGAGCAATGCGAAAATTTCGCCACGGTTGATGTCGAGATTGATGCTCTTCAGCGCGGTGAAGCCGGAGCTGTAGGTCTTCGACAGACCGGAAGCGGAAATGATAGGGGGCATGCGGGATTTGACTGATTGCTGAAGGAAAGCGGACTACGATCGCCGTACGGACCAGGAGGCGGAACAGCCGATCACAGATAGGAGCCGTCCCGGCGCTTCGCTAGTGTCCCGATTCCGAAGTTCGCATGTCCTTGCGGCGACCTTTGATGCGAACTTCGGAATTAAAGGGACACTAGCAAGTTTATGATTCTCGTGTGGTTCAGGTTCAGAAGTCCGCTTTACCGACTCGCTGCGATAGTATGGCGGACTTCTGAACCACCACACTAGGCCCGCTGCACGAAACTATCGACCACCTTTTTTTCGCCGGCCTTGTCGAAGGCGATGGTCAGTTTGTTGCCGTCAACTTTTGTCACCAGTCCATATCCGAATTTCTGGTGGAAAACCCGGACACCCGTCGCGAAATCGGAGGTCGCGCCGGTGGATTTCGCGACCAGTTCGCCTTCGATGGTCAAGGGGGCGCGCCTGGCCCGTGTGCCGCCGGCGTTGTACGGCGTGCCGGCTTCGTCGAATCCGCCGCGGCCGCGATTGGCTTGCGCACGTTGCCAGCCCGGTGTCGCGTAGCTCGATCCGAACGATTCCAGGTTGTCGAACCGGGACGCACCGTAGCCGCCGGTTCCGCCCCAGCCCGAGCCCCCCTTGGACTCCGTGATCTCGACATCGTCGGCCGGCAGTTCGTCGAGGAAGCGCGACGGAATGGTCGTCGACCACGAGCCATGAATGCGCCGGTTGGTGGCGAAATAGAGCTTCGCGCGCCGTCGCGCCCGCGTCAGTCCGACATGGGCAAGGCGGCGTTCCTCTTCGAGGCCGGCTCGGCCCTGCTCGTCGAGCGCGCGCTGGTGGGGAAACAAGCCTTCCTCCCAGCCCGGAAGGAAGACGTTGTCGAATTCGAGTCCCTTGGCCGAGTGCAAGGTCATCACGGAGACGGCGTCCTCGTCGGGGCCGCCATCGCGGTCCATCACCAGGGAGATGTGTTCGAGAAAACCTTGCAGGTTCTCGAATTCCTCCATCGAGCGGACCAGCTCTTTCAGGTTTTCGAGCCGGCCCGCGGCGTCGGCCGAGCGGTCCTTCTGCCACATCTCGGTATAGCCGCTCTCGTCGAGTACGATCTCGGCGAGTTCGGTATGCGGCATGGTCTCGCGCTGCGTGCGCCAGCGGTCGAAACTGTCGAGCAGGGCGCGCAACGACCCGCGCGCCTTCGGCTTCAATTCGTCGGTTTCGACGACGGCGCGCGCAGCCTCGCTGAGAGGAATCCGCTGCTTGCGCGCAACATCGTGCAGCATCTGCACCGTCGCGTCGCCGAGACCGCGCTTGGGCACGTTGACAATGCGCTCGAAGGCGAGATCGTCGGCCGGCGAATTGATCAGGCGCAGATAAGCCATCGCGTCGCGGATTTCGGCCCGCTCATAGAAGCGCGGCCCGCCGATGACGCGATAGGGCAGGCCAAGGGTCACGAAACGATCTTCGAATTCACGCATCTGAAACGACGCGCGCACCAGAATGGCGACCTCGTTGAGCTTTTGCCCTGCGCGCTGCAACTGCTCGATCTCCTCGCCGATCGCGCGGGCTTCCTCCTCGGAATCCCACGAGCCGGTGACGGTGACTTTTTCGCCGTCGACATCCTCGGTGCGGAGCGTCTTGCCGAGCCGGCCTTCGTTATGCGCGATCAGATGCGAAGCGGCCGCGAGAATATGTCCGGTGGATCGGTAGTTGCGTTCGAGACGGATCACCTTGGCGCCGGGGAAATCGTGTTCGAAGCGCAGGATGTTGTCGACTTCGGCGCCACGCCACCCATAGATCGACTGGTCGTCGTCGCCGACGCAGCAGATGTTTTTCTGCGCAGAGATTTGCTGCACGTTCTCCCTCTCCCCGTTTGCGGGGAGAGGGTCGGGGTGAGGGGGCGTATCGGAGCGCACAGCATCCGCGGCTTGCCCCTCACCCGACATGCTTCGCATGTCGACCTCTCCCCGTGAAGAACGGTGAGAGGTAAGGGTGGCCGCATCGTTTCCGCGTGCAGACATCTGCGACAGCAGCCGCAGCCAAAGATACTGGGCGACGTTGGTGTCCTGATATTCGTCGACCAGAATGAATTTGAAGCGGTTCTGATATTGCCGGAGCACGTCTGGATGCTCGCGGAAGATGCGGATGTTCTCCAGCAGCAGGTCGCCGAAGTCCGCCGCATTGAGAATCTTCAGCCGCTCCTGATAGGCGGCGTAGAGCTTGCCGCCGCGGCCGTTGCCGAACACGGCGGCTTCGCCCGACGGCACTTGCGATGGCGTCAGTCCGCGATTCTTCCAGCCGTCGATCAGCCCGGCCAGCATCCGCGCCGGCCAGCGCTTGTCGTCGATATTGTCCGCCTGCAGCAGTTGTTTGAGCAGCCGGATCTGGTCGTCCACGTCGAGGACGGTGAAATTGGACTTGAGCTGCGCGAGTTCGGCATGAACGCGAAGGATTCGTCCGCCGATGGAATGAAAGGTGCCGAGCCACGGCATGCCTTCCACGGCCTGCCCGAGCATCTGACCCAGCCGATGCTTCATCTCGCGCGCGGCCTTGTTGGTGAAGGTCACCGAGAGGATTTCGCCGGGCCGGGCCCGGCCCTGGCTCAGGATATGCGCGATGCGCGTCGTCAGCACACGCGTCTTGCCGGTGCCCGCGCCCGCCAGGACAAGCACCGGTCCGTCCAGCGTTTCCACGGCGTCGCGCTGCTCCGGATTGAGTCCGGTCAGATATTGCGGGCCGGCAGCGGCGCGCGCACGCGCAGCGATGCCGCCAGCGGCGGGCTGGTGCTCGGGAACGTCGTGATGGATCAGTCTGTTCGGTTCAGTCATGCGAATCGTCTTGTCCCCACGATGGCACTGCGGGGAGGCGAAGGGGAGCCTTCATAGCAGGATTGAGGGGATATATAGGCGCGGATTGCGCAATTAACACCGGTTTTCCGCCGCGGCGATTGCGGCCCTCGAGGTGCGGATTTGTTCTCCAAAACCGATGATTTTCGGGGGCGTTTCGCCTCCCGGCAGCCAGGAACCTTCGTTCCGGCGATGGATTGTTTTCTCGGTTGGAGCGCGAGGCCTGCGCTCGAAAAAGGAGATCGAGACCATCCCGAGTTGGGTCGTGACGTTTCTGGTGATCGCGTTGATCGCGCCGGTATTGCGGGCTTTGGAGGCATCGCCGGCGCCTCCATTGAAATCGCGAGGACCATCTTCTTCGCCGCACTCGTCCTGTTCCTGGTTTCGGCGGTGGTCGGGCTGACCGGAGGACGCAACCGCGTCTCGGGCTGGTTATCGGGACTTCGAGGGCATCGCGATTTTCCGGCCGATGCCCTCAGGGCGTGCCACGGTGCTGTGGGCGGCGACGACGCTCCCGATACGGCTCTGAATATCCGGCGGGAATGGCGCGGTCTTTCGAGCCGCCATGTCGATATGAACGCTCATGTTCTCCGAGGTCGCCGACAGCCAGCCCTCAGTGGCGTGCCGCAGTTCCTCGAAGGTATGCAGACGCTTTTCATCCGCGGCGACCAGCAGCACGGAGACCTGCACCGGATCGCCCAGATGGATTTCCCGCAAATAGCGTACGTGACATTCGGCGGTGAAGGTCGAGCCGTTGCGCGTTTTCATGTATTCCGGACCGATCCCAAGCTCCAGCCAGAGCTGATCGATCGCGCGATCGAACATGACATTGTAATAGGCCATGTTGAGATGGCCGTTGTAATCGATCCACTGCGGCTCGATCTGCATGATCGATGACCGGAACGGCAGCGCTTCGTTTCCGGTATCTGCCTTTCCTGCGGGGACGGTCATCATTCCTTGCCTCTCGGTCGCCCGGTCACTTGACCGGTTTTGCATCCTTTGCCACGGTCTTTTTCATCAGGGAGAGAATGATCGTGGGCGTGACAAAAGCCAATACACTGAAGCGGCCGGAGCCCAAGGCACTGACCACAGCCATTGAAGCGCTTGCGGCGCGGTTCGGCAATCGGCTCGTGACGTCGCAGGCGGTGCGTGAGCAGCACGGGCATACGACCACGTGGCTGGAAACCCAGCCGCCGGACGCCGTCGTGATGGCGCAGGAGACCGCCGATATTCAGGATGTGGTGCGAATCTGCGCGGCGAACCGGGTGCCGGTGATCGCGTTCGGCACCGGGACGTCGCTGGAAGGGCAGGTCAATGCGCCCGCCGGCGGCATCTGCATCGACCTGCGGGACATGAACAAGATTCTCGCGGTCCATCCCGAGGATCTCGACTGCGTCATCCAGCCCGGCATCACGCGCAAGCTGCTGAACGAACAATTGCGCGATCAGGGCGTGTTCTTTCCGATCGATCCCGGCGCGGACGCTTCGCTGGGCGGCATGGCCTCGACCCGCGCATCCGGCACCAATGCGGTGCGGTACGGCACCATGCGCGACAACGTGCTGGCGTTGAAGGTTGTACGCGCGGACGGCGAAATCATCACGACCGGAACGCGCGCGAAAAAATCATCGGCCGGTTACGATCTCACGCACCTGTTCGTCGGCGCGGAAGGCACCCTCGGCATCATTTCCGAACTGACGATCAAGCTCCGCGGCATTCCCGACGTCATCGCGGCCGCCGCATGCTCCTTCAAGACCGTCGAAGGCGCCTGCAATGCCGTGATTCTCGCGATCCAGACCGGCATCCCGGTGGCGCGGATCGAATTGCTGAACGCGGCGCAGGTTCGCGCCTGCAACTCCTATTCAAAGCTGTCGCTGCCGGAAACGCCGCTGCTGTTGCTGGAATTTCATGGCAGCGAGGCCGACGTGGCCGAACAGTCGCGCAATTTCAAGGCGATTGCGCAGGAATGCGGTGGCGGCGATTTCAGCTGGACCACCAAGCCGGAAGACCGGACCAAGCTCTGGCAGGCGCGGCACGACGCTTACTGGTCCGTGAAGGCCTTGCGTCCGGGCGCGGGTGTGGTCGCGACGGACGTCTGTGTGCCGATCTCGCGGCTTGCCGACTGCGTTACTGAAACCGAGGACGATCTCAAGCGCCTGAATCTGCTGTCTCCGATCGTGGGCCATGTCGGTGACGGAAACTTTCATTGCTCGTTGTTATGCGACGTCAACGACCCGGACGAGATGGCGCGCGGCGAAGACTTCATGCATCGCCTCGTCGAGCGAGCGCAGGCCATGGGCGGCACCTGCACCGGCGAGCATGGGATCGGGCAGGGCAAGCAAAAATACCTCAACGCCGAACTGGGGCCTGAAGCGATTGACGCCATGCGGGCCCTCAAGAAAGCGCTCGATCCCGACAATATCCTCAACCCTGGGAAAATTATTCCGTCGGCGTGACGTCCCGGGAATTGTATGGTCTGATCTCGACCCCGCGCTAATGGGGAGCAGGGTGCACGCCAGGCTTCCATTTTAAAAGCAGACGTTTCCATGCGCCTCCGCTTCTTCTACGGCTGGATCATTATCGCGGTCACGTTCGTGACGATGGGAATCGGGGTCAATGCGCGTACCTCGTTCTCGCTGCTGTTTCCGCCCATCGTCGATGAGTTCGGGTGGGATCGCGGCGTCACCGCCGGCGCTTTTTCCTTCGGGTTTCTTGTTTCGGCGGTATTCAGCCCCCTGATGGGGCGGATGATGGATCGCCTCGGGCCACGCTCGGTGATGGAGCTTGGCGTGATCCTGATGGCCTCCGGTCTGTTGCTTTCTCCGCTCACGACGGAGCCGTGGCATCTGTATGTCACGATCGGAGCGCTGGTCGGCGGAGGCAGCATCTGTCTCGGCTATTCCGGCCAATCCCTGTTTCTGCCGAACTGGTTTATCCGCCGCCGCGGGCTTGCCATGGGTATCGCGTTCGCAGGCGTCGGGGTCGGCTCGGTGACGTTGTTGCCGTGGGTCCAGTACATGATCGAGCATGCCGGCTGGCGCAGCGCATGCTGGGCGATGGGACTGGTTCTGCTGATCGTGCTTGCGCCGATCAATCTTTTGCTGCGCAAGCATCCGGAAGACATGGGGCTTGAGCCGGACGGGGATATGACCCACACGTCTGCATCGGCGCCCGTGTCGAATATCGTCGATCCGGTCTGGGCTGCGATCGATTGGACGCTGCCGCGTGCCATGCGGACTGCCCGCTTCTGGTGGATCGCGCTCGGATTGTTCTGTGGCCTGTACGATTGGTACGCCGTGCAGGTCCATCAGACCAAATATCTGGTGGAAATCGGATTTAGCCCGACAGTCGCCGCGTGGGCGCTGGGCTTTGTCAGCCTGCTCGGGATCCCGAGCCAGATCCTGCTCGGTCATCTGTCGGATCGCATCGGCCGCGAATGGATATGGACGATCAGCGGGCTTGGGTTTGCGATCTGCTTTGTGGCCCTGATCGTGCTCGGACGCTATCCGTCGCTTGCGCTGGTCTATGTGATGGTTGCCGCGCAGGGACTGCTTGGCTATGGCATTACCTCCATCATGGGCGCTGTTGTTTCGGAGATTTTTCAGGGCAGGCATTTTGGAAGCATATTCGGCACGATCATGCTGGCCGCGCTGGCCGGCGGCGCGGCCGGGCCGTGGCTGACCGGCGTCCTGCATGATCACTACGGCAACTACGACCTCGCGTTCCTCATTGGAATCGCCGTCAGTTTCGTCGGCACGATGACAATCTGGCTGGCTGCGCCCGGAAAGGTGCGGGCGGTCGCCGGGCAGTTGCATCGATCGCACGCCCAAGCGGCGGCGCGGTAATTGCCCGGTTCGGATGGCCGACGCCGGAACACCAGTTCGTGATTTCGTCAGGCCGGCGAGATTCCCATCGCCCGCTGCAGGTCGGTGATCGCGCGCAGGAAGCTGTCCTGTGGCGTGGTTTCGGGATCGATCAGACGATGCAGGCGGAAACCGTCTTCCAACGCGAGCGCGATCGCGCCGGTCCATTCCGGATCGACCGCGCCGTTCCTGCCTGACTTTTCCAGCGTCGTCCTGACGATGTCGGCGACCAGCCTGCGGCGCGCGCGCAGGCGCTTGGCAAGCTCGGGCCGCCGCTTCTCGGCACGTGCCACGAACAGGATCATCTCCATGTGCAGGAGCGGAGAGCGGCCGAGCGGATCCTGCCGGCTGCGGTCGGCGGTCCTGAGTGCGTCAATGAAACCAGCCAGGTTGTCGTGTTTCGCCAGCAGGTCGAGATTGCGCCGGATCGAGTGCTCGACGTGGTCTTCGAGCATGGCGATGATCAGTTCGTCCTTGCTCTTGAAATTCGAATAGAAGGCGCCGCGCGTGAAGCCCGCCGCGGCGGCTATGGCCTCAATGCTGGCGCCGCCAATTCCTTCGTTCTCGAACACCTGCGCCGCGGCTTCGAACAGCTTTTCGCGGGTGTCGTCGCGTGTTGGCCTGGTCCGGACTCTTGACATCGGCGCATTTTAGGCGAGAATGCAATTCGATACAATAATGTATTCAGTTGCAATTGATTGAGATGCCGGATCGACCCCGGTCCCTGAGGATGACACCCCGGCGCGCCAGCCTGCGGGCATCGGCGCGGCAACCGAGCGAGGCTTACCGATGAACGAGCATATTCAGGCTGCGAACGCCGAACCGCTGTTCAATCCGCTGTCGCCGGATTTCATCCGGAATCCCTATCCGGCGTATGAGCGGTTGCGCACCGCCGACCCGATGCATCGGACGCCGTTCGGGCCGTACCTGGCGAGCCGGCACGCCGAGGCCAGTCTGGTGTTGCGCGACAAGCGCTTTGGCAAGGACTATCTCGACCGGACCATCCGGCGCTACGGACCCAAAATCATGGAAGAGCCGGTGTTCCGCAGCATGAGACACTGGATGCTGCAACAGGATCCGCCGGATCACACGCGGCTGCGCGGGCTGGTGGTCAAGGCATTCACCGCGCGCCGTGTCGAGGACATGCGGCCGCGGATTCAGCAGATCGTCGATGAGACGCTGGATCGGATTATTCCCCAGGGGCATGTGGATCTGATCGAGGACTTTGCGTTCCGCCTTCCGGTCACGATCATCTGCGACATGCTCGGCATTCCCGAAGATCACCGCGAGCGCTTCTACACCAACGCGCGGGGCGACGGCCGGCTGCTCGATCCGGTGCCGCTCTCACCTCAGGAGATCAAGACCGCGAACGAGTCCAATCTCGCCGCGCAGGCCTATTTCCAGGAACTGTTTGAACTGCGGCGCCGCAACCCCGGCGATGATCTGACGACACAGCTTGTGCAGGCCGAGGAGGATGGTTCCAAACTCACCAATGAGGAACTCACGGCTAACATCATTCTGCTGTTCGGAGCCGGTCATGAAACCACGGTCAATCTGATCGGAAACGGCCTTCTTGCGCTTCACCGCAATCCGGACCAGTTGGCGCTGCTCGACGCGAAGCCCGAACTGATGACCAATGCGATCGAGGAGTTTCTGCGGTACGATTCTTCCGTTCAGATGACCGGACGCACGGCACTCGAGGATATCGAAGATCTCGGCGGCAAACGGATCCCCAAGGGCGAGAGCGTTCTCTGCCTGCTGGGCTCCGCCAACCACGATCCGGCGGTCTATCCGGACCGGCCCGACCGCCTCGACATCACGCGTCCCAATGTGCGTCCGCTGTCCTTCGGCGGCGGCATCCATTTCTGTCTGGGTGCGCAACTGGCGCGTATCGAAGCCGAGATCGCCATCGCGACGCTGCTGCGTCGGCTGCCGAACCTGCGACTCGATAACGCCGAGAATCCGGAATGGCGGCCGACCTTCGTGCTTCGAGGTCTGAAGAGCCTGCCCGCAAGCTGGTGACGGGCGAATAGTTTCCCACGTCTGCGGCTGTGACTTCGCCACGGTTGGTACTATATTATCCCTGTTCCGGCGTTTGCTTCGGCGCGACCCTGCCGGGCTCGGGACTGATGCGGCAATCTGTCTATGGGCCGGTCGCGATGTCCAGGTGTCACACTGGAGCGGAATCCGATTCCGCCGGAACGGTTCAAGGGGAGACACCGTGCAGACCACGCTGCTCGGCTTGGCGATCACATTCATCATAGCGCTCGTCGCTGCGTTGATCGGACCGTATTTCATCGACTGGAATCGCTTTCGGCCGCAGTTCGAGACGGAAGCGGCGCGCGTGATCGGCGCGCCGGTGCGGGTTGAGGGGGCGCTGGATGCCCGGCTGCTGCCGTCGCCATCGCTACGGCTGCGGTCGGTCGTGGTCGGAGGGCCGAACGACCCCGGAAAGGTGCGCGCCGACAACCTCGCAGTCGAGTTCAGTCTCGGTTCGCTGATGCGGGGAGAATGGCGGGCGACCGAACTGACGATCAACGGCGTCTCGCTCGATCTCGGTCTGGATACGCGCGGGCGTCTGGATTGGCCATTGTCGTCGCGCCCGCTCAACTTGAATTCTCTGTCCATCGACAGATTGAATCTCACCGGGCGTGTCGCGCTGCACGACGCGGCGAGCCGCAGCACGCTCGAATTGAATGATATCGCATTCAGCGGCGACGTGCGGGCACTCGGTGCCTCCATTCGCGGCGACGGCAATTTCATGTTGTCGGGCACCCGCTACCCATTTCGGGTATCATCCGGTCAGGCGGGTGACAGCAATGCCAACCGCGTCCATCTCACGATCGATCCGGGATCGCGCGCAACATCCATCGATCTCGATGGCCTCCTGACGATCGATTCGCGAATGCCGCGTTTCGACGGCATCGTCACAATCGGCGGTCCATCCGGAGCGGACGGCGGAACGCCGCCAGCAGAGGCGGGAGCGCAACGACCGTGGCATGTATCCGCCAAGGTCAAAGCCGATCCGGAGGCGGCAAAACTGGAACGGATCGACGCAAGTCTCGGCGCGAACGATTCCGCGCTGAAGTTCTCGGGCGAGGGCGATATCCGCTTCGGCGCGTCGCCTCGAATTCACGCCGAATTATCCGCGCGTCAACTTGACGCCGATCACCTGCTTGCCGGGAGGCAGGACTCGTCCGTACAGATCTTGCCGGCGCTGAACAGCTTTATGGCGACTCTTCCCAACCCGGCGCTCGCCACCGCTATCACGATCGGCGCGGATCAGATCATGCTGGGTGGCCGCCCAATCCAGAATTTTGGCGCGGACTTGCGCGGCGACGCCGCGGCTTGGACTGTCAGCCGAATGGAATTCCAGGCTCCCGGCACGACGCGCGTGGCGGTCAACGGTCAGATCGCACGACAGCCCGAAACATCCGCGCATTTCATTGGCGCGCTCGACATCAACTCGTCCGATCCGGATACGTTTGTGGCCTGGCTGCAGGGTCGCGGCGACATTGCCTATCGAAGTCGAAAGCCGCTGCGCCTGCGTGGCAATCTCGGCGTCGGTGCGGATGGAGTCACGTTCGATCAACTGAAGGCCGAGATCGAGGGTGGCAGCGTCGAGGGACGGCTGGCGTTCGTCAATTCGACGGACGGGAAGGGTTCACGAACCGAAGCTGAACTCAGCGCTGATCGTCTCGATCTCGATGCCGGGGCCGCGTTGGCGCGTGCAATCATCGGGCCGCAGGGGGAATGGCCGGAAGAGGGAAAGGTTTCGCTGAATGTCGATCGAGCGATGTCGGCGGGACAGGAATTGCGTCCATTCGTCGTCAAGCTGGCCTACGATCCAAAGACGATCTCCCTGGAACAACTGAAAATCGGGAAGTCCGGCGGCTTCATGATGGAGGGCGCCGGTGCTTTCGATCGCGTCAGCGCCACCGGCAAGCTGTCGCTGACGACGACATCGGATTCCGTGGCGCGGATGAAGAGTCTGATTGCTCCGCTATCGCCGGCCGTCGCGGCACGTCTGGATGCCCTGTCCGAAGCCCCGGGAGCGGCGCGACTCCAGCTCGCGCTCGGCATCGATCGGAGTTCCTCCGATAAGACCAGGGCAGATGCGCATGCGAGTCTGGAGATCGACTCGCCTCAACTGAAGGGGGCGATCTCGCTGACGGCCGCCCCCCCGATCGCGGCTGTGCGCAGCGCCAATCTCGATGTGCTCGCACGCAGCGAAGTGACGGTTCGGACGAGCCTGTCGGCGGAACACGGCAACGCGTTGCTGGCGTTGCTGGGCCTCGACAACATGATCGCAGTTCGCAACGGGTCAGCCGTTCTGGAAGGGACGGCGGCGGGAGTTTGGCATTCTCCGGTCCGACTGCAAGCCAGAATGTCCGGGGTCGATCTGGACGCCGATATAAAGGGAACGTTGGAACCATGGTCGGAATGGAAAGCCGATCTCAATCTCGCGGTACGTCGCGCCGATCCGGGTCCGATGCTGCATCTCAAGCCGTCCGATGACCGCGTGCGCAACATCAGCCTGTCGTCTCACGTCACGCTGGCCGACGGAAAGCTGACCCTCGCCGATCTTGATGGCATGGCGGGCGGAGCGCGCATGCGGGGGCGCATCGCGGTGAATCTGGGTGACGCAAAGGTCGAAGGTGAAGTCGGACTGGATACGCTCGATCTGGCGTCGGCGTTTGGTTTCGCCGTCGGCGCGACCGGGCACGATACCGGTGAGCCGCTCGGTGGCGGCTTGCTGCAGGGTTGGCGCGGCCAACTTGCGTTCGAGGCCCTGCACGGCATGCTGCCGGGCGGAGTTGAATTGCGTCCTGTGAGCGGCGTCATCAAAGGCGACGGCGACTCTGTGACATTCGATGCGATGAAGGGGAAAATCGGCGACGGCGATGCCGGCGCGCGCGTCAATCTGCGCCGGACCGGCGACGGCGTGACCCTGAATGCGGACGTGCAGTTCAACAATGTGGACGGTCAGGCATTGCATTATGGCGCGCTGGCAATGCCCGCGGGGCGCATCTCGGCGCAGATGACGCTTGCGAGCCAGGGCCGCAGCGCCTCCGCGCTGGTCGGCGCCCTGTTCGGCAATGGGCTGGTCACGCTCGAGCGGGCGCGCGTTTCAGGACTCGATCCGCGCATGTTCGACGCCGCGCTCACCGCAAGCGATGGCGGTCAAGCGTCGAACGACGATCAGTTGCGGCAGATCGTCGAGCAGTCATTGTCCGCCGGCCCGTTGCCTATCGCGTCAGCGCAAATTCCGTTCAATGTGAGGGACGGCCGCCTGCGCGTCGGTGCGACGACTCTCGACGGCGAGGGGGCAAAAGCCATCGTCTCCGGCGGTTATGATATCGCGGCGGATCAAGTCGATATCCGCGCCAGCCTTGCTTCCACGTCGGTCGGGTCTGTGAACAATCGCCCGGAGATACAGATTTTCGCGGTCGGACCGCCCGGCGCGATCAACCGCACGCTCGACGTTACGGCGTTATCCTCGTGGCTCTCGGTGCGGGCGATCGATCGCGAGACCCGTCGGCTCGACTCGATCGAGCAGCGTATGGCGCCGTCACCACCACTGGCACCGCAAGCCGCAACTCCGCCACCGGCGGCCGCGTCGTTTCCCGCCGCCACACCGCCTGCGGTATCGGCCGCTCCCGTGCCAAAGGACAATCCGCCGGTCGCGGACGTGCCCGTTCCGGGCCGCGATCCTCGGCGGTCGCCTGCATCCCCCAAGGCGGCCGTGCCGTCGCATCCGCAGGCCGTCACTACGCCGGCCCCGCCCGCGGCCGCACCGCTGCCTGCGCCGGTCGAGATACGGCCCGCGCCCCGGCCGAAGCCGGTTCGCCCCCGTCCGCCGCTGGTGTTGACGCCACCGGCATCGGACGCAACGCGGCCGGCTCTTTAACTCATCCGTTCGCGCGAAAAGAACATGTCTGGCGCAAATCAGAATCGCGCGCTTCTGATTTCCGCCGGCACAGAAGGTGCCGCGACGATCAGCGGCCGAGCGGCGCAAGCTGGGTCGGTGGCGCCTGCCGTTCGCCGATGAACATCGTGCTGATTGCGCGCGTGCGGAAATGTTCGAGCACGAACAGCCGGATCGCCGAAGACAGGTTGCTGGTCTTGCGCTCGGTATCGATCGAGGCGATCTGCGTCGAAAGAGTCATGCCCCGCCGTACCGCGATATCCTTCAGACTCGTCCAGAACGCGTCTTCCAGACTTACGCTGGTCTTGTGACCGCCGACGACCACCGATCGTTTGACGACGGCATACTCACGGAGAGATCCGGGTTCGCCGCGACGATCGCGGCTTTGATCGCTATGCATGATGACTCCATCTGGTTTTCCGGCATGTGTCATCGCCTGCGCACGATGACAGATCACCGGACGGCTGGTTCGGTCATAGGAGTGATTAGGGACGCTACCTGCCGGCGGCGGATGCACCACGTTGCTGACATGCAAGCGATACCGGCCGTCCTACCTCTATCCGCGCCGTAGCGCTTCATCGAAGGACCGGTACATAGTAGCTGAAATGCCGAGGTGCCGGTATTCGGTAAACAACCTAACTCCGGGTCACGATCATGATGCCGGGGTGAGCAGACATACGGACGGGATTGGTCGCGGAGAGCTTTGCCGCGATTATTCCGCACCGACGCCGGTGTCGCTTCCCGGCACGGCGGCGCGACTGCGAAAGTAAGCCAGAACGAAAAGCCGAATCGCCGAAGAGAGATTGCCTTGTTGACGGTTGCCGTCGATCTCCCCAACGAGTTCGGACAAAGTCATGTCGCGAATGCCGGATATTTCCTTCATTCCGCTCCAGAATGCTTCTTCGAGGCTCACACTGGTCTTGTGACCGGCCACCACGATCGATCGTTTGACCACCGGCGATTTCATGATGCGTCCTCGCCGTCAATGCGATGCTGATCGAGCACGTGTGTCTCCTGTTTCGTGCGCCGTTCGACGAGATTACGTTCTGCTTTGGTTTGACCGAAGCGCGCACGGTTGGCATCGGCGACAGCGGCAAGCCGCTCTCGCTCGGCACGTTTTCTACGCCTGTTAAGATTGACCAGATCCCCCATGACTGATGTCGCCATTCAGTCGCGGGAGACGCAGAACACGAGTGGGGAACTGGAAGGATCACACGCGGGCTTGATCGGCGCGGTTACCATCGGGGGAAATTCCATCTGCCTGCGAAGGTCAAAAACATTTCGGCTCTGCGAGCGGCTTATGGGTGTGCTGTATCATGACGCACCGCAACAGTGGTAGCGAATATTGCCTAAGTCCTTAGATGATATGACTTATAACTATTTCGAGCGGACTGGTCTTTGGAATGCCAGAACGGTTCCTGAGCACCAGATTGGCGATTTATCCGGGCCGCGTCATCTTGACTGGCTGCACCAGACGATCGAACTCCGCGGCCGTGACACAACCCAGCCTGAGGGCTTCCTCTCTCAACGTCGTGCCATTGGCGTGGGCCGTCTTGGCCACCTTTGCCGCATTATCGTAGCCGATCTTCGGTGCCAAGGCGGTCACCAGCATTAACGATCGCTGCATGAGTTCCCGAATTCGGTTCTCGTCGGCGCGAATACCGTCAACGCAATGCTCCGTAAAGGAGCGAACGACGTCCGTGAGCAATTGTATGGAATTGATCATGCAATATGCCAGGACAGGTTTGTAGACGTTGAGCTCGAAGTGTCCCTGACTGCCGGCGACGGTCACAGTCGTGTGATTACCGAATACCTGACAGCAAACCATGGTCATCGCCTCGCACTGAGTCGGGTTGACCTTTCCCGGCATGATCGACGATCCCGGCTCGTTTTCCGGAAGAATCAGTTCCCCGAGGCCGGAACGTGGTCCCGAACCAAGCAGGCGAATGTCGTTCGCGATCTTGAACAGACCGGTGGCAACCGAATTGATCGCCCCGTGAACGAAGACATAGGCGTCGTTCGAGGCCAGCGCCTCGAACTTGTTGGGTGCGCTTGTAAGCGGGAGCTTTGCAATCGCCGCCGCGTTCTTTGCAAACAGCCTTGCGAACTTCGGCTTGGAATTGAGGCCGGTACCGACCGCCGTGCCGCCTTGCGCCAGCGGATAGAGATCCTTGATCGCCGTACGAAGCCGCGCCAGACCGCTCTCGACCTGTGCCGCATATCCGGAAAACTCCTGACCGAGCGTCAAAGGTGTCGCGTCCTGAGTATGAGTTCGTCCGATTTTGACGATCCGCGCAAATGCCTTCTCTTTCTTGCGCAGCGCCTTGAGCAGAATGGTCAGGGCCGGAATCAGGTCCGATGCGATCCCCTGAGCCGCTGCGATATGCATCGCCGTCGGGAACGAGTCGTTCGATGACTGGCTCATGTTGACGTGATCGTTCGGATGAACCGGCTTCTTGGCGCCGCGTTCGCCACCCAGCAACTCATTCGCGCGGTTGGCGATCACCTCGTTGAGGTTCATGTTCGTCTGTGTGCCCGATCCGGTCTGCCAGACGACCAGCGGAAAATGATCGTCGAGCTTGCCGTCGATCACCTCATGGGCGGCGCGGGCGATGGCGCCGGCGCGCCGCTGATCGAGCAGGCCGAGTTCGCGGTTGGTCTGCGCCGCCGCGAGTTTGACGATGCCGAGCGCCCGAACGAGCGGCATCGGCATGCGATCGTGCCCGATCCGGAAATTCTGCCGGCTGCGCTCGGTCTGGGCGCCCCAATAGCGATCTGCCTGAACTTCGATGGGACCGAAGCTGTCGGTTTCGGTCCGGGTTACCGGTCTGGTTTTGCGCGACGACGATGCCATGGATTCAGTCCGTTATAATTGAAGGCGGCCGAGCGCAGCCGCCCCGTAGTTGCGAGCACAACACGTCGGTCGGTGTCAACGCGGACTATTTCTTGCGGAAGCGGTCCAGCCTGACGACCTCGGCACCTTCGCTCCGTTGGGCGGGTTCGTCACCGGATTCGACCTTCACGGGTGCGACGGCTGTGTCCGGCACGACAACGGCGGGCGGCGAAGACGCCGCGGGGAGGCTGGTCGTGGCTGTATCGCTCTCGGCCGGCTCGAATTGGAGACCGAACTGCACGGAGGGATCGAAGAAACTTTTGATCGAGCTGAACGGAACGACGAGGCGTTCGGGGATGCCGCCGAACGACAGGCCGATCTCGAAGCGATCTTCGGTCACCGTCAAGTCCCAGAACTGATGCTGAAGAATGATGGTCATTTCTTCCGGATACTGGGCAAGAAGGCGAGGCGAGATTTTCACGCCGTCGGCCTTCGACAGAAAGGTAATGAAGAAGTGATGTTCGCCCGGCAGTCCCTGTTCGGCGGCGTCCGTCAACACCCGGCGCAGGACGCCGCGCAACGCATCGCGCGCAAGCACATCGTATCGGATCAGATCGGTTGCCATCACTTGGTCTCGCTGCCTTTGCCGGATTGCGTGTCGAGCCTGACCCGCGAGCACTCTCGCTCCGACTCGCCCGGCTTTTCCGATGGTACTCCGGCGCCTTGTCCAGGTCATTAGCCGTTGCGCGGAATTTAATGAGATTCCCGCTGCCCTGGGATCAAGTGCCGTGCGAATGAAAATGGAGGCTTCTGTTGCCAGGTGCCTCCGAACCCCGCCTAGCGGAGCTTAACCCACTAGGACTTTAGACTTGGTCTTTCAAACTGCGTTACGCAGCCTGAGCAACCGGAGCATAGTTGTCGTTTGCAACTATTGCATAGCCCGATAACGGCGGAACCATACCGAGAAAAAGCGAGCCCTTTACGCCCTCGTCGATCCTGTTTCGCCCCCGCCGGAACCCGCCGTATCGCTGGCAAGGGCCGGGCTCTGGTGGAGGCGCCGGGTACTGCCCCCGGGTCCGAATGGTTTATTACGACGGCCGTTTATTTCCATAGCCGGCGAACCGGCACCTCCAATATAGACTGCAAAGGGCGAGGAAAAAAGGGCGGTAGATCACCGCATTTGACGAGTTTACGCGTCGCGGAGCGGCGGGTGTCCAATCCAGGCAATTCGGGTGTCCAATCCAGGCAATTAAAGTATGGGCCATGGACGGCATTTCCTCTTGCATGTGTGAAATCCGCCAAAAATGGTTGGCCTGATCCGACAGCCGCTCTAAGTCTTGGGAATGCCCACGGATTCGCCGCCCGCCGCACCCGCCGTACCGGATACTCAGACCACGGCTCCGCCGGGGCTGTTTGAACTGTTCATTGCCTTCGCCAAGATGTCGCTGGCCGGTTTCGGCGGCGTGTTGGTGTTCGCGCGCCGGGCCATCGTCGACAGATATCGCTGGATGACGGCGGACGAGTTCAATGAAACCTTTGCGCTCTGCCATTTCCTGCCCGGCCCCAATATCGTCAATCTCTCCGTGGTGTTCGGAGCCCGGATACGCGGCATGGCCGGCAGCGTGGCGGCGATCACCGGATTGCTGGCGCCGCCGTTTCTGATCGTCACCGTGCTTGCCGTGATCTATGCCCGCTACGGCGATGTCCCGGCCTTGCGGCGGACTCTCGACGGCGTCTCGTGCGCGGCGGCCGGCCTGCTGCTCGCGGTCACGTTGCGGATGATGCTGCCGCTCCTGAAGCAGCGCGACCCGATTGCGCTGGTCGTCCTGGTCGCGGTTTTCGCAGCCGTGGGCCTGTTGCGCTGGCCGTTGCCGCCGGTGCTGCTCGTCGCGGTACCGGCGAGCATCGCGATCGTCTGGCTTGGTCGCGAACGGGTGTCGCCATGATACTCGCCGGAACCCTGCTCGGCATCGCCCTGACATTCGGCGGGCTGTCGCTGTTCGCCGTCGGCGGCGCGGCGGCGGCAATTCCCGAGATTCATCGTATCGCCGTGGATCTCAATCACTGGATGACCGACACCCAGTTCGCCGATGCCTACGCGATCTCGCAACTGTCGCCGGGCCCTAACGTCCTGATCGTTTCGCTGGTCGGATACCAGGTTGCGGGCATCGTCGGCGCGCTTGTGGCGACAGTGGCGATGTGCGGCCCCACGGCGGTGCTGGCCTTCGGCGTCAGCCAGATTCTGGATCGCGCGAGCAGTTCGCGTTGGCCGGCCTTGATCCAGAAAGCGCTGGTTCCCGTCTCGATCGGGCTGATGGCGGCGAGCGGCCTCGTGGTTGCCATGACCGCGGACCGGACGGTCGTTAGCGCGGGTGTCACAATTGTCGCAGCCGGAGTGGCTTTTGCGACCCGTCTCAATCCTCTATGGCTGCTGGTTGCCGGCGGATGCCTGGGATTCGCCGGCCTGGTCTGAATCCGGATCCCGCGCTGCGCGGATCGCTGATCCGGGCAAAATCAAGGAACAAGATGGTTCCGGGGGAGGGCATCCGATGAGCGACGCACCTGACAGGGCGGCGAGCAATACCGGTTTACCGCGATGGATTCGAGGGCCGCAGGACTTTTTCGGCGGTCTTGCGCTGGCAGCAATTGCCGTCTTCGCGTTGTGGGCGTCGAACGATCTCGGGGGAACGCACGGTTTTTCGTTCGGAGCCGGGACGGCGCCGCGTTTGTTCAGCGGGCTGCTGTTGATCCTCGGTCTCGCCATCGTCGGCGTCGGTATTGTCCGAGAAGGCAGCCATATGTCCGCCTTCTCGTGGCGTGGACCGCTGTTCGTGATGCTGTCGCTGCTGTCGTTTGCAGTGACCATCCGGCCGCTGGGGCTGATCGCCTCCGCCTTTCTGAGTTTCATGATCTCGGCGCTCGGAACGCCGGAGACACGCTGGAAGGAAACGACCATCGTCGGGCTTGTTCTGACGGCGGCGTGCAGCCTGCTGTTTCCTTATGCGCTCGGACTGCCGTTCGAACTGCTCCCACCTGTGCTGACGCGCTGAGGGCCCCATGACGGAACTCTTCAGCAATCTGGTGCTCGGTTTCGGCGTGGCTTGCACGCCAGTCAACCTGATGCTTTGCCTGATCGGTGCGCTGGTCGGCACCCTGATCGGCGTCCTCCCGGGCATCGGTACGATCGCGACGGTCGCCATGCTGTTGCCGATCACCTTCGGGCTGCCGCCGGTGGGCGCGCTCATCATGCTGGCAGGCATTTATTACGGCGCGCAATATGGCGGCTCGACCACCTCGATCCTTGTCAATATTCCCGGCGAGGCGACGTCGGTTGTCACGACGCTGGACGGCTTTCAGATGGCGAAGCAGGGCCGCGCCGGTCCTGCGCTTGCGATCGCGGCGATCGGTTCGTTTGCCGCCGGCTGTTTCGCAACCGTGCTGATCGCGCTGCTCGGCGCTCCCTTGTCGGCGGTCGCGCTCGCCTTCGGTGCTCCCGAGTATTTTTCGCTCATGGTGCTCGGCCTGATTTTCGCGGTGGTTCTCGCCAAAGGCTCCTTGCTGAAGGCCATTGCCATGATCGTGTTCGGGCTGCTGCTCTCGATGGTCGGAACCGATATCGAGACCGGCGCGGCCCGCATGACGTTCGATCTTCCGGAACTGTCCGATGGACTGGGCTTCGCCACGGTCGCCATGGGCGTGTTCGGGTTCGCCGAAATCATTCGCAATCTCGACGCGGGCGCCGCGATGGATCGCGATCTCGTCCAGCAGAAAATCTCCGGCCTGATGCCGACGCGGGCCGATCTGATTGCCTCGGCGCCGGCCATCGCACGCGGCACGATCCTGGGATCGATCCTCGGGATTCTGCCGGGCGGAGGCGCCGTGATCTCCTCGTTCGCGGCCTATACGTTCGAAAAGAAGATCGCGACAGATCCGTCCCGCTTCGGGCGAGGGGCGATCGAGGGCGTCGCTGCGCCGGAAAGCGCCAACAACGCGGCGGCGCAGACGTCGTTCATTCCGCTGCTCACGCTCGGCATCCCGCCCAACGCCGTGATGGCGCTGATGGTCGGAGCCATGACCATTCACGGCATCGTGCCGGGTCCGCAGGTGATGCAGAAGCAGCCTGAACTGGTATGGGGCATGATCGCCTCGATGTGGATCGGCAACCTCGTTCTGCTGATCATCAATCTTCCGCTCGTCGGAATCTGGGTGCGGCTTCTGCGGGTTCCATACCGGCTGATGTTCCCGTCCATCGTGATCTTCTGCGCGATCGGAATCTATTCTGTCGGCAATGCTCCGGCGGACGTGATCATGGCCGGTGCGTTCGGACTGCTCGGCTACTGGCTGGTCAAGCACGATTTCGAGCCCGCGCCGCTTCTGCTCGGCATGGTGCTCGGCCCCTTGATGGAAGAGAACCTGCGCCGCGCCATGCTGATCTCCCGCGGCGACGCAAGCGTGTTTGTCACGCGCCCGCTTTCGGCGGCGCTTCTGGCGGTCGCAGCGGTCCTGCTGGTGCTGGCTGTGTTGCCCGTGCTTCGCCGCAAGCGTGACGAGGTCTTCGTGGAGTCCGAGAGTTAGACCGGAAACCCGGCCGAAACCGTGACGGTCGCGACACGATCCGCTCTTGCCGGATCGTGTCAACGGTCCCATTTTTTCCGGGTATAATCGCTGGCGGGGGCGAATCGGTGCTGTCGGGCCAGCGGCCCGAAGGCTAAGTTCGCCCGCTCGAAAGCCAAAGCCATGAACCAGTACCACGATCTGCTCGAACGGATTCTCAGCGACGGTGCGGAAAAGCACGACCGCACCGGAACCGGAACGCTGTCTGTCTTCGGGCATCAGATGCGCTTCAACCTCGCATCGGGATTTCCGATGCTGACCACCAAGAAACTTCCGCTCAAGTCGATCGTGCACGAGTTGCTGTGGTTTCTCGCCGGTGACACCAACATAAAATATCTCAAGGACAACGGCGTCTCGATCTGGGACGAGTGGGCCGACGCCAATGGCGATCTCGGTCCGGTCTACGGTTCGCAATGGCGCTCGTGGCCCGCGCCGGATGGGCGCAGCATCGATCAGATCGCCAATGTCGTCGAGATGATCAAGCGCAATCCGGACTCGCGCCGGCTGATCGTCAGTGCGTGGAATCCGGCTGACGTCGACAAGATGGCGCTGCCGCCGTGCCATTGCCTGTTTCAGTTCTATGTCGCCAACGGCAAGCTGTCGTGCCAGCTCTATCAGCGTTCTGCGGACGTGTTTCTCGGAGTTCCCTTCAACATCGCGTCCTATGCCCTGCTGACGACGATGGTCGCGCAGGTCACCGGTCTGAAGCCCGGCGACTTCGTGCATAGTCTTGGCGACGCGCACCTGTATTCAAACCACCTGGAGCAGGCACGGCTTCAACTCACGCGGCCGACGCGGACGCTGCCGACCATGACGATCAATCCTGCGGTCAAGGATATTTTTGCGTTCCGGTACGAGGATTTCAAACTCGAAAACTACGATCCGCATCCGCATATCAAGGCCGAGGTCGCGGTGTGATCGCGAGCGCGGCTGCGTCCCCCGAGATTGTTTTGATCGTTGCTGTGGCCGAGAACGGAGCGATCGGACGAGGCAACGATATCCCGTGGCGGCTGAAAGCCGATCAGCAACGCTTGAAGGCCATGACCATGGGCAAGCCGTTGGTCATGGGACGCAAAACATTCCTCTCGTTGCGCCGTCCGCTGCCGGGGCGAACCAATATCGTCGTGACCCGCGATCCGGATTTCGCCGCAGGCGGGGCGGTGGTGACGCGGTCGCCCGCCGATGCCCTCGTCGTCGCCAAAGGGGACGCGCTGCGGCGTTTGGCCGCCGAGATCGCGGTGATCGGCGGCGCGGAGATTTATGCGGCGTTGCTGCCGGTGGCGGATCGTCTCGAAGTGACGGAAGTCCACACCAGGATCGATGGCGACACGTTTTTTCCGGCGATCGATCCGTCGATCTGGCAGGAAACCGCCAGGGAGCGGAACACGGCAACCGCCGATGACACCGCCGATTACTCTTATGTGACATATCGCCGTCGGACACCGCGTTAACCGCATTCGGCGATGGTTACATTGACTATTATCGGTTCGGGCATAGCTGATCGCGGCCAACAAGCCGCGTTGTAAGGGCCGTGAGCGTCCCCTATAAAGCCGGTCGGACAGAGCGAGGCGGGGTTTCAAAAGCCCGGACCTGCGCGAAGGAGATTGTCGATGCCGTGGAAGAATCAAGGCGGTGGCCCATGGGGCTCGGGTCCGAAAGGGCCGTGGGGTTCCGGCCCGCAGCCAACCGGGCCGAGACCGCCCGATCTTGAGGATCTGCTGCGTCGCGGCCAGGATCGTCTCCAGCAATTCCTGCCCGGCGGATACTTCAGCGGCATGGGCATTGCGCTGATCCTCATCGGCGCGCTCGCGATCTGGGGACTCTCCGGCTTCTTCCGCGTGCAGTCGGAAGAACTCGGCGTGGTCCTGCGTTTCGGCAAGCACGTGCGTACGGTGCAGCCCGGCCTGAATTACCACCTGCCGTATCCGATCGAGACTGTCCTGTTGCCGAAGGCGTTGCGTGTCTCCACCATCAGCATCGGCATGACGCTGATCGACGATCCCGCTCGTCGCGGCCGCACCATGCGCGACGTACCGGAAGAGAGTCTGATGCTCACCGGCGACGAGAACATCGTCGATGTCGATTTCACGGTGCTGTGGCGGATCAAGCCGGACGGCGTCGGCGATTATCTCTTCAATATCCAGAATCCGGAAGGCACCGTGAAGGCGGTCGCCGAAAGCGCGATGCGCGAGGTCGTCGGCCGTGCCGACATCCAGCCGGTCCTGACAGGAGCGCGTACCACCACCGAGCAGAATGTTCAGGAACTGATGCAGAAAACGCTCGATAAGTACGGTTCCGGCATCCTCATCCAGCAGGTGCAGATGCAGAAGGTCGATCCGCCGGCGCAGGTGATCGATGCGTTCCGCGATGTGCAGGCCGCGCGCGCCGATCTGGAGCGGTTGCAGAACGAGGCGCAGACCTATGCGAACCGCGTCATTCCCGACGCCCGCGGCCGGGCCTCGCAGATCCTGCAGGTTGCGCAGGGCTACAAGGAGCAGGCGATCGCCGAGGCCAAGGGTCAGAGCGCGCGCTTCCTGAAGGTCTACGACGAATACAAGAAGGCGCCGGACGTCACGCGCGAGCGCATTTATCTCGAAACCATGGAGCACATTCTCGGGCGCGCCGACAAACTCATTTACGACGGCGGTTCGTCGTCGCCCGGTGTTGTGCCGTATCTGCCGCTGAGCGAACTGACAACGCGCCGCGCGCCGCCGCCGGCGCCGCCCCAGCCGCATACACAAAGCGGGAGCACCCGATGAGAGGCGTTTCAGGCGTCGTCGCGCTGATCCTGGTGATCGTCCTCGTGATCATTGGTTACAGTTGCACCTTCACCGTCCGCCAGACCGAGCAGGTGCTGGTGGTGCGCCTTGGCGAGCCGGTACGGGTCGTCACCGACCCCGGTCTGCACTTCAAGGCGCCGTTCGTTGACGCCGTCATCAGCATCGACAAGCGCATCCTCGATCTCGAAAACCCCTCGCAGGAGGTCATCGCCTCGGATCAGAAGCGTCTCGTCGTCGACGCCTTCGCCCGGTATCGCATCAAGGATGCGCTCCGCTTCTATCAGCGGGTCGGCTCGATCCAGGCGGCGAACGTTCAGTTGACGACGCTGCTCAACGCGTCGCTGCGACGTGTGCTCGGCGAGGTCACGTTCATTCAGGTCGTGCGTGACGAGCGTGAGGTCTTGATGGGCCGCATCCGCGAACAGCTCGACAAGGAGGCCGATGGTTACGGCATCCAGGTGGTCGATGTTCGTATCCGTCGCGCCGATCTGCCCGAGCAGAACAGCCAGGCCGTGTATCAGCGCATGCAGACAGAACGTCAGCGTGAGGCCGCCGAGTTCCGGGCCCAGGGCGGACAGAAGGCGCAGGAGATTCGTTCGGAGGCCGACCGGAAAGCCACGGTCATCGTTGCCGAGGCGAACTCGCAGGCCGAGCAGGTCCGCGGCGAGGGCGACGGCGAGCGCAACCGCCTGTTTGCGGAAGCCTACGGGAAAGACCCGGCATTCTTTGCGTTCTATCGCTCGATGACGGCGTACGAGAACGGGCTGAAGGGCAACGACACCCGTTTCCTGTTGAAGCCGGATTCCGATTTCTTCCGCTTCTTCGGAGGCCCGGGCGGCGGCAAGGTGCCCGTGGACCCGGCTGTGGGCGCCGCGCCGAAGCCTTAAAGCCGTTGCCGGGGGCGCAGCCCCCGGATTTACCGGACGGCCACCCGCGCTGGCGGCGTGGACTTGTGCGCGGATGCCGTGGACTTGGCGGCGATCCCGCACTATCAGGAATAGCGAGCCTGCCGCGCGAGGCCGATCGCAACCGGTCACGCCTGAAAAATCGCGATGCCGAGGGAGACGCTGTCCGATGAGGTCCATTGCCTTCGCCGATTTCCTCATCGGTCTCGGTATCCTTTTCATGATCGAAGGCATCCTGTTCGCGGCGGCGCCGGAATGGATGCGGCGGGCGATGAAAAGCGCGCTGGCCACCCCGGACAACGTGCTTCGGGCGGTCGGCATCGGATCGGCGGTGGCCGGCCTGATTTTGATCTGGCTGGTGAGGCGCTGAACAGGCGCGGTCAGGAAGCTCCGGACTCTGCGACGGCGTCGTGACGGGATGCCGGCTTTTTGCCGTAATCGGCCCCGTTGATGGTGGCAATCCGCTTCGGTGGTCCGGCGCTTGCGCGGGCACCGCGTTCGGGCGCACTGTGGCGTTCAAGAGCGTTCTTCTCCAGGAGAGATTCGAGACATGACCGGAGCGATCCCAGCATTGAGACTTTGTCGGCATTCCCTGCTGGCCGCGCTCTGCCTCGGTGCAGCCATGATATCCGCGCCGGCTTCCGCGCGCGGTCCGGAAGGCATCGCCGACGTGGCAGAAAAGGTCATCGATGCGGTCGTCAATATCTCGACCACCCAGACCGTTGAAGCCAAGGGCGGTAGCGGCGAGGGGAAGCGCGCTATCCCGCAGTTGCCGCCGGGGTCGCCATTCGAGGATTTCTTCGACGACTTCTTCAAGAACAGGCGCGGCGGCAAGGGCGGCGGGCTGCAACCGCACAAGGCGAATTCGCTCGGCTCCGGCTTCATCATCGATCCGTCGGGCATCGTCGTCACCAACAACCATGTCATCGCGGATTCCGACGAGATCAACGTGATCCTCAACGACGGCACCAAGGTGAAGGCCGAACTCGTCGGCGTCGACAAGCGGACCGATCTTGCGGTGCTGAAGTTCAAGCCGCCGCATCCGCTGACAGCCGTGAAATTCGGCGATTCCGATAAGCTCCGGCTCGGCGAATGGGTGATTGCCATCGGCAATCCGTTCAGCCTCGGCGGCACGGTGACCGCCGGCATCGTCTCGGCGCGCAATCGCGACATCAACAACGGTCCCTATGACAGCTACATCCAGACCGACGCCGCCATCAATCGCGGCAATTCCGGCGGACCGCTGTTCAATCTCAACGGCGAGGTCGTGGGTGTGAATACGCTCATTATCTCGCCGTCCGGCGGTTCGATCGGCATCGGCTTCGCGGTGCCGTCGAAAACGGTCTCGGCCGTCGTCGATCAACTGCGGCAGTTCGGGGAGCTGCGCCGCGGCTGGCTCGGCGTCCGCATTCAGCAGGTCACCGATGAAATCGCCGAAAGCCTCAACATCAAGCCTGCGCGCGGCGCGCTGGTGGCCGGCGTCGAGGACAGCGGGCCCGCCAAACCGGCCGGCATTCAGACAGGTGACGTGATCGTCACCTTCGACGGCAAGGACATCAAGGATCCGAAGGATCTGTCGCGTATCGTCGCCGATACCGCCGTCGGCAAGACCGTCGATGTCGTGATTATCCGCAAGGGCAAGGAAGAGACCAAGAAGGTGACGCTGAAATTGCTCGCCGACAGCGACAAGGCAGTTCAGGCATCCGTGAAGACGCAACCCGACGCGGAGAAGCCGGTGACCCAGAAAGCGCTTGGTCTCGATCTCGCCACCCTGAGCAAGGAGTTGCGGGCCCGCTACAAGATCAAGGACAGCGTCAAGGGTGTCATCGTTACCGATGTGGAAGCAGACTCCGACGCGGCTGAAAAGCGTCTCAGCGCGGGTGACGTCATTGTCGAGGTGGCGCAGGAATCCGTGAGCAGCGCCGCGGATATCCGCAACCGCGTCGACAAATTGAAGAAGGACGGCAAGAAATCCGTCCTGCTGATGATTTCAAACGGTGCCGGCGAAGTGCGGTTCGTGGCGCTGCCGTTGAAGTAGGACGCGACCGTTTGCGTTTCGTCATTCCGGTCCACGCCAGGAGGCGTGTTCCGGAATGATGGGAGGTAGGTCGCCTCAGCGACAGACGTGAAGCTCTTGCGCGTGGATGACGATACCGCTGAACGCGCATCCGCATCCAAATCTACAGGCTCACGAATTCGTCGCGGTGATAGCCCTGCGCATACAGCAGCGCGGTGAGGTCGCCGTGGTCGATCCGTGCGTGCGCGGCGGCGGCGACCGCCGGCTTGGCGCGGTAGGCGACACCGAGACCTGCCTGCTGGATCATGCCGAGGTCGTTGGCGCCATCGCCGGCGACAAGCGTATCCAGATTGTCGAGATCGAAGGACTCGCGCAGTTCGACCAGCGTCGCGAGTTTTGTTTCGCGGCCGACGATCGGCTCGGCGACAGTGCCGGAAAATTTGCCGTCCGCGACATCAAGCGTGTTGGCTCGGTTTTCCTGGAAGCCGATCATCGCAGCGACCGCATTGGTGAACAAAGTGAAGCCGCCGGAAATCAGGCAGGTGTAGGCGCCGTTCGCGCGCATGGTCATGACCAGTTCGCGGCCGCCCGGCGTCGGCGTGATCCGCTTCGCCAGCACCTCGTCGACGACTGAAACCGGCAGGCCCTTGAGAAGCGCGACGCGCTCACGCAGCGCGGGCTCGAATGCTATTTCGCCGCGCATGGCGCGCTCGGTGATATCGGAGACATGAGCCTTGAGACCGGCGAAGTCGGCAAGTTCGTCGATGCATTCCTGCCCGATCATGGTGGAGTCCATGTCCGCCAGGAACAGTTTCTTGCGGCGGTCGAGTTGCGGCTGCACCACGACGTCGATCGGCAAATCCTCACGCGCGGCTTGCAGGCGCGCCACGATCGCGGGAATCGGCTCGCTGCTTTCGAAGGGAAGATCGACGGCCACTTCGTTCCAGAGCCAGCGCACCGGCCCGGCGCCGCCAAGAATTGCGCGCGCGCCGTCCACCACCGTGCTATCGAGCGCGGGATTGTTCGGATTGCAGATCAGCGTGGCGACGAGGGACATGAGCGAGGCAAACCCGGTGCAGGCGACAGATGCCGTGCTTATCGCAGGGCCGACCGCGAGCGGCAAGTCGGCGCTGGCGCTGTCGCTCGCCGAGCGGATCGGCGGGGTTGTCATCAATACCGACTCGATGCAGGTCTACCGCGATCTCCGCATCCTCACGGCGCGGCCGACGGTGGACGAAGAGGCGCGCGCGCCGCATCGGCTTTACGGCCGTGTGGATGCGAGCGTGAACTGCTCCGCGGGGATGTGGGTGGCGGATGCCGCGGCCGCGCTGGCCGATGCGCGCGCGCAAAACCGCCTGCCGATTTTCACCGGCGGCTCCGGGCTCTATTTCAAGGCGCTGACGCGAGGTCTTTCCGCTGTGCCGCCGATCCCGCCGGATGTGCGCGATGACGTGCGCGCGCGGCTGGAGCGCGACGGCGTCGAAGCGTTGCATGCGGTTCTCGCGCAACGCGATCCGGCCGCCGGCGAACGACTGAAGCCGCGCGACCGCACCCGGATCGCACGGGCACTCGAGGTGATCGAGGCCACCGGCCGTTCTCTGACCGACTGGCATCGCGACGGCCTGCCGCCCCTGCTGCCTCCGGAGAAGGTGAGGGCGATCTTTCTCGCGCCGGATCGCGAAGCACTGTATGCGCGGATCGACGCCCGCTTCGGCGCCATGCTGGCTGCCGGCGCGCTGGAGGAGGTGAGGGCACTGGCCGAACGCCATCTCGATCCGCTGCTGCCTGCGATGAAGGCGCACGGCGTGCCGGCGCTGATCCGTCATCTGCGCGGGGAAATCTCGCTCGATGACGCCGCCGAGATCGGCCGCGCAGACACTCGTCACTATGCCAAGCGGCAGTTCACCTGGTTCCGGCATCAACTGCCGGAGTTTCAGTGGGTGACGCCGGGGGAGGCGGGGGCAAAACTTCACGACGTCGTTCTGCGCGCAAGCATATAGTGCTTGTCGCTGCAGGCATGAGTGAGCCGAGCGAACCCATCTCGCGATTCCCTGATGTGCAATTGCACATCCTAAGTTCGCGAAACTCCGCGTGCCGGGAATGACGAACTGTACTTTTCCCTCGCCAAATCGCCGGAACGGACTATATTTGCCCCGAAAATCGGTTGACCGCAGCGAATCTGACCTCTATAACCGCGCAACCTTTGGGAAGTATTGGCGAGTAAATGAGCAATAAAATTACCAAACTCGTACTTATTATCGTACCCTGGAGCACCGCCCGGGACGGCTGAGGCCGTTTATTTCCAAGGCGGTGCACCGGGGCCCTTCAGAGGCCCTTTTTTTATTTTCTGAAAACACAAACGACCGAAAGCCGCGCAAAGCGCATCCGGAGCCGACCATGAGCGAGAACAAGCCCCAAAACGTTCAGAAAGATTCGCCCAACCAGATGACCGGCGCCGCCATGATCGTGCGCGCGCTTGCCGATCATGGCGTCCAGCACATCTTCGGCTATCCCGGCGGCGCAGTGCTTCCGATCTACGACGAGATTTTCCAGCAGGATAAGGTCGAGCATATTCTGGTGCGGCATGAGCAGGGCGCAGGTCACGCGGCCGAAGGTTATGCGCGCTCCACCGGCAAGCCTGGCGTCGTGCTGGTGACCTCGGGGCCGGGCGCTACCAACATGGTGACGCCGTTGACCGACGCGCTGATGGATTCGATTCCGCTGGTCTGCATCACCGGGCAGGTGCCGACGCATCTGATCGGAAACGACGCGTTCCAGGAATGCGACACCGTTGGCATCACGCGGCCCTGCACCAAGCACAACTGGCTTGTGCGCAACGTCAACGATCTCGCGAAGGTGTTGCACGAGGCGTTCTATGTCGCGACCACCGGCCGTCCGGGTCCAGTCGTGGTCGACGTGCCGAAGGATGTGCAGTTCGCCACCGGTACCTACCATCCGCCGCGCAAGTCGGACGTGCATGTCTCCTACACACCACGCGTCAAGGGCGATGCCGCGCAAATCCGCAAAGCCGTGGCGTTGCTGGCGTCCGCCAAACGCCCGGTGATCTACACCGGCGGCGGCGTTATCAATTCCGGAAGCGATGCATCGAAGGTGTTGCGCGACCTGGTGGAGGCAACAGGCTTTCCGATCACCTCGACCCTGATGGGACTCGGGGCCTATCCGGCCTCGGGCGCGAATTGGCTCGGCATGCTCGGCATGCACGGCACTTACGAAGCCAACATGGCGATGCACGATTGCGACGTCATGCTGTGCGTCGGCGCGCGCTTCGACGACCGCATCACCGGCCGCACCGACGCGTTTTCGCCGGGCTCGAAAAAGATCCACATCGACATCGATCCGTCCTCGATCAACAAGAACATCCGTGTCGATGTGCCGGTCATCGGCGATGCCGGCAACGTCATGGGCGACATCCTTCAGGTGTTCAAGGCGGAGGCGAAGAAGCCGGACATCAAGGCGTGGTGGCAGCAGATCGCGACCTGGAAGGCGCGCAACTCGCTCGCCTACAAGAAGAACAACGACGTCATCCTGCCGCAGTTCGCGATTCAGCGCCTGTTCGAGGCGGTGCGCGGCCGCGACACCTACATCACTACCGAAGTCGGTCAGCACCAGATGTGGGCGGCGCAGTTCTTCGGTTTCGAGCAACCGCACCGCTGGATGACCTCGGGCGGTCTCGGCACGATGGGTTACGGTTTGCCGGCTGCGCTCGGCGTGCAGGTGGCGCATCGCGACAGCCTCGTCATCGACATCGCGGGCGACGCCTCGGTGCAGATGACGATGCAGGAAATGGCGACGGCCGTGCAGTACGAATTGCCGATCAAGATCTTCATCCTCAACAACCAGTACATGGGCATGGTGCGTCAGTGGCAGCAGTTGCTGCACGGCAACCGGCTGTCGCATTCCTATACGGAAGCGATGCCGGATTTCGTCAAGCTGGCGGAAGCCTACGGCGGCGTCGGATTGCAGGTCATCAAGCCCGGCGATCTCGACGGCGCGATCAAGGAGATGATCTCGGTCAGGAAGCCGGTGCTGTTCGACTGCCGCGTCGCCGCGCTGGAAAACTGCTTCCCGATGATCCCTTCCGGCAAGGCGCACAACGAAATGCTGTTGCCGGCGGAAGCCAACGACGAGGCCACCGCCGCCGCCTTCGCCGGCGGCAGGGCGCTGGTGTGAAGATGTCTCGAAACGCCGTCACGCAAGGACCGTCATACGCGGGCTTGACCCGCGTATCCATCTTGCTTCGCAAAGCAATGGATTGCCGGGTCAAGCCCGGCAATGACGGCAATCACGATCTCAATCCGAGAACATGTCCATGACCCAGCCCGCCTCCGCTTATTTCCTCGAAGAACGCCACGACCCGAACGAGACCCACACCTTGTCCGTCCTCGTCGCCAACGAGCCCGGCGTGCTCGCGCGGGTGATCGGGTTGTTCTCCGGCCGCGGCTACAACATCGAAAGCCTTACGGTGTCGGAGACCGAGAGCCAGAAACACGTCTCCCGCATCACGATCGTGACCACGGGCACGCCGATGGTGATCCAGCAGATCAAACATCAGCTCGATCGCATGATCCCGGTGTTCCGCGTGGTGGACATGACGCTATCCGGCCGCTCCATCGAGCGCGAGCTGGCGATGGTGAAAGTGCGCGGCGGCGGCGACAACCGCGTCGAGGCGTTGCGGCTCGCGGACGCGTTCCGCGCCCGCGTGATCGACGCCACCACGGAGAGCTTTGTGTTCGAGATCACAGGCAATTCGTCGAAAATCAGCCAGTTCATCGACCTGATGCGGCCGCTCGGCCTTGTGGAGGTGTCGCGGACGGGTGTCGCCGCAATCGGGCGCGGGCCGGAGGGGATGTGACATCATGTTGGCGCGCGACTGGTTCTACAGCGAACGCGGGCGGATCGGGCTGGATGCGCTGGTTGCCGCGCGCTCGGCGATCTACGATCATGACGACAGCGGCGGCCGCGCCCGCGCGACACTGACCAAGCTCGGCGTGCAGCCGGGTTGGCGCATCGCGGATATCGGCTGCGGCAGCGGCACGCTCGCCTGCGAGGCGGCGAAGATGGGCGCTCAGGTGGACGCGGTCGATATCGCGCCGGCGATGCTGGCGCTGGCCGAGATCCAGGCCCGCGACAGCAAGATCGCGATCAAGGCACAGTCGGCCGGCCTGCTCAGCTTCAACTTCGCGCCCGACACCTTTGATCTGATCGTCAGCGAATTCACGCTGCATCATCTGCCGGATTTCTGGAAAGCCGTGGCGCTGTCGCGCATTCTGCGGGCACTCAAGCCGGGCGGACAGTTGTTCCTGCGCGATATCGTGTTCGTCAGCGTGCCCGACGGTGCCGAACGCGATATCGGCCAATGGGCGGACTTCAATATCAAGAATCACGATTTTCCGCGTGACGATGTCGTCACCCATATGCGCGACGAGCATTCGACCTTCGGCTGGGTGATGGAGCGGCTGTTGACCGATGTGGGATTCACGCTGGTTTCGGCGGACTATCATGCGCCGTTGCACGGCACATACCTTAGCCGCAAGCCCGATCCCGCCGACGCACGAATACAATGAAGGCAAGGGACGTCCTGATCGCGATTGGCGTCGCCGTGATATGGGGGCTTGGCTTCATCGCGAGCCGCCTTGCGCTCGACGAGTTGTCGCCGACCTTGATGACGGCGTTGCGCTTCACCGTCGCGGCGATCCCGTGCCTGTTCGTGCGGCGCCCGAAAGTATCGTGGCGGCTTCTGATCGCGACCAGCCTGTCGCTGTTCCTGCTGCAGTTCTCGGCGCAAGCCTATGCCATCGCCCATGAGGTGCCGGTCGGCCTGGCCAGCGTGGTGGTGCAGAGCCAGGCGCTGTTCACGATCGCGTTTGCCGCGCTCGCATTTAAGGAGATTCCGACGCGGTGGCAGATGGCCGGCATCGCCATCGCCGCGGTCGGTCTGCTGATGATCTGCGGTACGGTGGGTTACGATTTCAGCGTCGGTGCGTTCGCGGTTTTGATGACATGTCCGATCACCTTCGCTATCGGAAACCTGCTGCTGCGGAAGGCGCAGGGCGTGCCGATGTTCGAGCTCTTCGCGTGGCTATGTCTGGTCTCGGCGCTGCCGCTGCTCGTCCTGGTGCCGCTCGTGGACGGCATCGGCCCGGCGTCGCATTCGCTGATCCATCTGTCACCCACCGGCATCATCAGCATCTTCTGCATCGGCGCGATCGCCACTAGTTTCGCCTATTGGCTGTGGGGCCGGCTGCTGCGCGATTATCCGGCCGCGCAAGTGGTGCCGTTCGCGCTGCTGGTGCCGTTCATCGGATCCGGCGCCTCGGCGGTGGTGTTCGGCGAGCGGTTCGGGCCGCTACGGATGACTGGCATGCTGACGGTGGTTTGCGGGATCGCCGTCATGTTGTTGCTTGGCCGGCCGCGAGTGCCCGTTCTGGTCGAGGGAGCCTGACGATATGTCGCATCAGCTCTTCGCCGCCTTTGTCGTGTTCGCCGTGGTGATGTTCTTCACCCCGGGCCCGAACAATATCATGCTGCTGACCTCGGGCCTCAATTTCGGCTTTCGCCGGACGCTGCCGCATCTCGCCGGCGTCGTGTTCGGCTTTGCTTTCATGATCGCGGTCAGCGGGCTTGGTCTCGGTGCGGTGCTGATCGCCTATCCGGTGCTGCAGACGGTCCTGAAATATGCCGGTGCCGCCTATCTGGTTTATCTCGCGGGGGCGATTGCGCTGTCGGGGCCGCCCACGCCCGGCGATGCCGAGCGGCGGCGGCCGATGACATTTTTCGGCGCGGCGCTGTTCCAGTGGATCAATGTCAAAGGCTGGGTGATGGTGATCGGGACCATCACCGCCTATGCGGCGATCGCGAGTTATCCCTGGAATATCCTGCTGCAGGTTGCGCTGTCGCTGCTGATCGGCTGGGTATCGTGCGCGGCGTGGGTTCTGTGCGGCACCTCGCTGCAATCGCTGGTAAAATCGCCGGTCGTCGTCAGGGCCTTCAATATCGTCATGGCGCTGCTGCTGCTGGCCTCGCTGTATCCCGTGCTGGCCGAGCCATGAGGTCTCCGCACGGCCCAAAAACGCCGCTGCGGGCTTGTCTCGCGGCATCGACAGCCCTAAAAACCGGGCACAATTCCGCCGGGCTTCGCGCCTGCCCCTCCGAAATCGTGTGCTATCGCCAATCGTGGCAATTTAAAAGGAAACGACCATGCGTGTTTATTACGATCGTGACGCCGACCTGAACCTGATCAAGGGCAAGAAGGTCGTCATCGTCGGCTATGGCAGCCAGGGCCACGCCCATGCGCTGAACCTGAAGGACTCCGGCGTCAAGGAAGTCGCGATCGCGCTGCGCAAGGGCTCGGCGTCCGCCAAGAAGGCTGAAGCCGCCGGCTTCAAGGTGATGGAAGTGGCCGAGGCCGCCAAGTGGGCCGATCTCGTGATGATGCTGACGCCGGACGAATTGCAGGGCGACATCTACCGCGAGCATCTGCACGACAACATGAAGAAGGGCGCCGCGCTCGTCTTCGCGCACGGCCTCAACGTGCATTTCAACCTGCTCGATCCGCGCGCCGATCTCGACGTTCTCATGATCGCGCCGAAGGGCCCCGGCCACACCGTGCGTTCGGAATATCAGCGCGGCGGCGGCGTGCCCTGCCTGATCGCGATTGCCAAGGACTCCTCGGGCAACGCCCATGATCTCGGCTTGAGCTACGCGTCTGCGATCGGCGGAGGCCGCGCCGGCATCATCGAAACAACCTTCAAGGAGGAATGCGAGACCGACCTGTTCGGCGAGCAGGTGGTGCTCTGCGGCGGTCTCGTCGAACTCATCAAGGGCGGTTACGAGACGTTGGTGGAAGCCGGTTACGCGCCCGAGATGGCCTATTTCGAGTGCCTGCACGAAGTGAAGCTGATCGTCGACCTGATCTATGAAGGCGGCATCGCCAACATGAACTATTCGATCTCCAACACCGCCGAGTATGGCGAATACGTTACCGGCCCGCGCATCGTCACCGACGAGACCAAGAAGGAAATGAAGCGCGTGCTGAACGATATCCAGTCCGGCAAGTTCGCCCGCGACTGGATGCTCGAGAACAAGGTCAACCAGACCTCGTTCAAGGCGACCCGCGCCAAGCTCGCCGCGCATCCGATCGAGGAAGTCGGTGCAAAGCTCCGCGACATGATGCCGTGGATCAAGAAGGGCGCGCTGGTCGACAAGACCAAGAACTGATTTTCTTGAATCTCTCCCCGCGCGCGGGGAGAGATCGGATCGTTCCGACGATCCGGGCGAGGGGCGAGGCAATGCACTCGTCTCGCCGCGGGTGATTGAGGGGCGGAGTGGCCCCTCGCCCCAACCTTCTCCCCGCAAGAGCGGGGCGAGGGAGCCGCGGTTGCGACGCCGTGATTCAACGATCGGCCGATCGTCTCTTATTTTCCGATCTTGTCCCACAGCCAGCGCGCGACGGCCGCGGGCGAGCTTGAGGCATCGTTGCCGTTGGCGCGCAGATTGGCCTCGCGCATCGCGGCGATCCCGACTTTTCCAAGCAACGGCTGGAGTGCCGCGCGCAGCTTTGCATCGTCGGCGCGGCGGGGAGACAGCAGCACGATGGCGTCGTAGGGTGGGATCGCATGTTTGGGATCGCCAAGCACGGTGAGGCCGTCTTTCGCGATCAGGCCGTCGCTGGTATAGCCAGCAATCGCATCGACCTCGCCGGAAGCCGCGGCGGCATACATGAAATCCGGCTGCATCTGCCGTTGCTGACGGAAGGCCAGGCCATAAGCCTTCTGCACGGCCGCCCATTCCGGACGTGAGAAAATTTCATAGTCGCCGGCGATCGACATGGTGCCGGCATGCGCGGCAAGGTCGGCGATGGAATGAACGTTCAGGTCGTCAGCGCGCTTTTTCGGCATCGCCAGCGCATAGGCATTTTCAAAGCCGAGTTCGCCGAGCAGGGCGATGTGCTGTTGTGCCAGCGTCGTCTTGAGACCGGCGAGCAGTTCGCCGCGCGGCTTGCTGCCGGTCTTGTGGAATTGATTGACCCACAGCGTGCCGGAATAATCGACGTAGACGTCGATATCGTTGCTGGCCAGCGCATCGAAGATCACGCCGGAGCCGAGCCCCTCACGCGTGGTGGCGCTGAGGCCCGCGGCCTGGAGGCGCTGCGCAATCAGCGTCGCGAGCACGTACTGCTCGGTAAAGGTCTTGGCGCCGACGACGTAGGTGGATTTCGCGCGGGCGAGCGACGGCACCAGCGTGGCGGCGATCAGCGCTGCGATGCCGGCAAGGCCGATGGCGATGCGTGTTCGGCTCCGCCGGCGCAAGCCGGATTCGATCAGTGCCAATAGCTGATCCACCAGCAGCGCGAGGATCGCTGCGGCACCGCAGCCGAACAGCACGAACACCCAGTTCCGGGTCTGCAATCCGGCGAAGATGTAGTTGCCGAGACTGGTCTGGCCGATCGGCGTTGACAGGGTGGCGGTGCCGATCACCCACACCGCCGCGGTGCGGATGCCCGCCATGATCACCGGCAACGCCAGCGGCAGCTCGACCATGGTCAGGGATTGCCGTGATGTCATGCCGACGCCTTGCGCCGCTTCGGTCAAGGCGGGGTCGACGCCTTGCAGCCCCGTCACGGTGTTGCGGAGCACCGGCAGCATCGAATAGAGCGCCAGCGCCAGCACCGCGGGCAGGAATCCGAAGGCGGAGAAACTGATGCCGAACCATGAGAGCGCCAGCGCCGCCAGCGCCAGCAGCAGCGGATAAAACAGCGCCAATAGCGCCAGGCCCGGTACAGTCTGCACGATGCTGGCAAAGCCCAGCAGCGCACCGCGCAACACCGGCCGGCTGCGTGCCATCAGCGCCAGCGGCAGGCTGACGGCGAGGCCGAGCGCCAGCGCGCTGACGCTGACGCGGACATGGCTGCCGAGATAGTCGGGCAGGTGGCCGAGCGCCTCGTGCCAGCGCGGATCGGACAGCAGACTCATGCCTTGCCACCGGGCGGCAGCACCGCCTGCAATCGTTCGGCCTGGCGGCGCGGGGTGCCCAGCAACTCGACGACGTAGGCGTCATCGCTGCGGGACAGTTGCTGCGATGTACCCTGCGCGAGCACGCGGCCGGCACGCATCACCGCGATGCGATCGGCAAGCAGCAGCGCCTCCGCCATGTCGTGGGTAATCATCACGGTGGTCAGGCCGAGCCTGCCGTGCAGCGCGCGATAGTCGTTGCCGATGGCCTCGCGCGTCACCGGGTCGAGCGCGCCGAACGGCTCGTCCATCAGCACGATGCGCGGCCTGGCGGCGAGCGCGCGGGCAACGCCGACACGCTGGCGCTGGCCGCCGGAGAGTTCGTGCGGAAAGCGGTCGCGATAGATCGCGCGATCAAGCTGCACCAGATCGAGCAACTCGTCGACGCGTGCGGCAATCTCGGATTTCGGCGTGCCGAGCAGGCGCGGCGTAATGCCGATGTTGCCGGCAATGCTCATGTGCGGGAAAAGTCCGCCGCTCTGGAATACGTAGCCGATCCGGCGGCGCAGTCCTATCGGATCGGCACGGCCGATGTCTTCGCCGCCGATGGTGATGCTGCCCGCGTCAGGATCGATCAGGCGGTTGGCGAGGCGCAGCAGCGTGGTCTTGCCGGAGCCGGAGCCGCCGACGATGGCGAGAAATTCGCCCTCGGCAACATCGAGCGAGACGTCGTCCACGGCCCTGACGCGGCCGCCGTCGAAACTTCTGGCAACGTGAGAAAACGCGATCAGCGGGGAGGTGTCGCTCATGCCGTGTGGGGGTATCACATGGCAGCCGGCGCACCAAGTCCAGGGTCGCGTTTTGAGGCTATGGCGGCTTGCCGGTCACCGTGACATCGAACGTCACCGCGAGCCTGCCGGCAATGCACCGCGATTGATAGGTGATGGTGAGCTGGTCCCTAAGCGCGGCAATTGCCTCGTCGGGATGGCGCCTGTCGATGCGCCGTCGCCATCGGCCGGATGTGCCGGAGCGCTGGGCAGAACGATCGACGCGATCAGCATGCCGCATGCAAATTTCGGTCGTCTCATGGATTATCTCCGGAGCGTCTTGCGGCACTCCTGTTTGAAGGCGGGCGGACGTGAGCGGATCAGCGGTGCAGCCGCGGCCGAATGTTCGGGTGTTCGATGAGGCGAAAATGATGCGCGCCGTTTGCATGTTGCGCTGCCCGATTGAATTCCCCGCGACGCGGGGCTAAGGCATCGTCACGATTTGGGACACTTGAGGCCTGGATATTCGAGATTTGGGGTGCGGCGTGGAAACAGGGGAGGTCGCGGCGACGGCGGTCGCGCTGGACAGCGCGACGGTGGCCTTCGGGCTCGGCGACGGAGGGGTCTACACGGCGGTCGAGAAGGCGCGGCTGACGGTCGCCCACGGCGAATTCGTCGCCATCGTCGGTCCGACCGGCTGCGGCAAGTCCACGCTGCTCAACGTCGCCGCGGGCCTGCTCAAGCCGGCCGCAGGTTCGGTGCGCATCTTCGACAAACCGCTGGCTGGTCTTAATCGCGACGCCGGCTACCTGTTCCAGGCCGACGCGCTGTTTCCGTGGAAGACCGCTATCGACAACGTCGCGATCGGATTAGATGTCAGCGGCATGCCGCGCCGCGCCGCGTTGGACGCGGCGCAACAATGGCTGACCTCGGTCGGGCTCGGCGGTTTCGCCGGCCGTTATCCGCATATGTTGTCGGGCGGCCAGCGCAAGCGCGTGGCGCTGGCGCAGGTGCTGATCCGAAATCCAAGGATACTGTTGATGGACGAGCCGTTTGGCCCGCTCGACGCCCAGACCCGGCAGGTGATGGGCAACCTGCTGCTCGACCTCTGGACGAAGGATCGCAAGGCCGTGCTGTTCGTGACCCACGATCTGGAGGAGGCGATCGCGCTCGCCGATCGCGTCGTCATCATGTCGGCGGGGCCGGGTTCGCGGATTATCGGTGACTGGAAGGTTCCGCTGCAACGGCCGCGCGATATCATGGAAATTCGCATGGACAAGGATTTTCACGCACTTCATCGTGATATCTGGAGTGTTCTCAAGGATGAGGTGTTGAAGGGATATGCGCAATCGGCGGGCGCGGCATGATGCTGCGCCGGATCGGGCACACAAGGAGCAAGCCATGCGATTGACGAAAGCCGCCGCGCTGTCCGCCTGCGCCGCCATGGTCTTCAGCCTCACGCCGGGCGCTGCCCACGCGGCGGGCGTATTTACGCTGTCGTCGCCGGATTTCAAGGACGGTGCGCGGATGGCGCAAAAGAACGCTGGAAACAACAAGTCCAACCCGAATTGCGTTGGCGAGAACATCTCGCCGGCGTTGTCGTGGGCCAATCCGCCCGACGGCACCAAGAGCTACGCACTGATGATGTTCGATCCCGAAGGCCGTCCGCCCGGCGGCGTCAGCCACTGGGTGGCGTATGGCATTCCGGTGTCGGTCAACGGCTTCGCCGAGGGCGAAGTCTCCAGGCCGAGCGACAAGTATGTCGGCGGTCTCAGCACGCAAAAGGTTGGCCATTATTCGGGGCCGTGTACGCCGCCCGGCGCGCCGCACCACTACACCTTCACATTGATTGCCACCGATCTCGAACCTGCGGCGCTCAAGCCAGGACTGACGCGCGACGAATTGATCAAGGCGCTCGATGGGCACGCCAAGGCCGCGACCGGCCTGATCGGCACATTCTCAAAACCATGAGGCTGACGTTGCAGCAACACGATGCGGCCATGCCGGCGTTCTCCCCCGATCGGGGAGGGATGATGATATCGCGCGTGCGCGAAAACGCGCTGCGACAGGGTCGGCAATCATGTCGCGCCTGAAACTTCTCACGTTGCAACTGCTCGTCGCCGTCGCCGGCATCGGCTTGTGGCAGGTGCTGAGCACGGTGCCGGTGTTCGGGCGGGTGCTGCTGCCGCCGTTCTTCTTCTCGACGCCGCTCGATGTCGGCAGCCAGATCGTCGACTGGTTTTCCAGCGGCGTGATCTGGAAGCATCTCGCGATCACGCTGTGGGAGTCGATCCTCGCTTTCGCGATCGGCTCGCTCGGCGGCGTGCTGTTCGGCTTCTGGTTCGCACGTCAGCCGCGGGTGGCGGCGGTGTTCGACCCCTACGTGAAGATGGCCAATGCGTTGCCGCGCGTCGTGCTGGCCCCGATCTTCACGCTGTGGCTCGGCCTCGGCATCTGGTCCAAGGTCGCGCTCGGCGTGACGCTGGTGTTCTTCATCGTGTTTTTCAACGTCTATCAGGGCGTCAAGGAAGTCTCGACGACCGTGCTCGCCAATGGCCGCATGCTCGGCATGAGCGAGCGGCAATTGATGCGGCATGTCTACTGGCCGTCGGCGCTGTCGTGGATGTTCTCGTCGCTGCACACCTCGGTCGGCTTTGCCGTGGTCGGCGCGGTGGTCGGCGAGTATCTCGGCTCCGCCGCCGGGCTCGGCTACCTGATCCAGCAGGCGGAAGGCACCTTCGATGTCGGCGGTGTGTTCGCCGGCATGTTCGTGCTGTCGGCGTTCGTTATTCTGATCGACGTCGGCGTGACGCTGGTCGAACGGCGGCTGCTGGTGTGGCGGCCGGAGGCGGCAGAGGGCCGCGGGTAGCCTCTATCTTCAAGCAGCGAAAACGTTGGAATGGCGGTCACCTCTCCCCCTCCGGGACGAGGTCGGATCGCATCCATGATGCGATTCGGGTGAGGGGGCCTCTTCAATCGAATAGAGAGGCCGTCCCCCTCTCCCCATCGGAGAGGGAGCGCTTTGATCGCGCGGCGTCGCTTCACCTCAAACGGACTGCAAATGGTATCAGTCCAGCATCTTGGTGTCGTTCGCGGGCTGCGGCGGCGTCTTGATCGCGATTGCCTTGAACGGCCGTCCGTCGGGCTTGGTGCCGGCATGCGGCGTGCCCTTCGGAATCACGATCAGGTCGCCCGGCTTGACATGGACTTCCTTGTCGCCGAGCCAGACCGTACCGGTGCCCTCAAGGATGAACTGAATCTCATTGGTGCTCGGATGCAGATGCTTGGGCACGTTGCCATCCTGAACCGAGATGGTTGCACCGTCCGCCTTCACGAACGTCCTGGAGCGGAAGCCGGTGGACGAGGCGGGGCCCAGTGCATCGCCGCTCAATTCGGGAACGTGAATGACCTGCGCGGCGATCTCTTCCGAGGCCCACGCCGGCGTCGGCGGCAACATGCGAGAAACGAAGCAACCGGCCGTGAACGCGGCTGCGACCGATACCATGGCAACGATGCGGTTCATATTGGTCCTCCCTTCTGTGTTATTGGTGGATGGATGCTATGTCGGCGGCCGGTCGTTGACCAGAGGGGGTGCTCTTCTCAAGGCGCCGCGGCTCCGATATATCGTTGGGCAACAAGGGAATAAAACCGGAGGAAGCCATGAAGTCGGCCGGCAGATTTTTTGCGGCACTGTTGATGATGGTGCTGACGGGGCAGTTCGCGGCGGCGCAGACCAAGGTGACGGTTGCAGTCGGCGGCGGCGCCTGCCTGTGCTACCTGCCGACGGTGCTGGCCAAACAACTCGGCGAATTCGACAAGGCGGGTCTCGCGGTTGATCTGGTCGATCTCAAGGGCGGCTCCGATGCGCTGAAGGCAGTGCTGGGCGGCAGCGCCGATGTGGTCTCCGGTTACTTCGACCATTGCGTCAATCTGGCAGCGAAGAAGCAGGAGTTGCAAGCGTTCGTGGTTTACGACCGCTATCCCGGGCTTGTGCTGGTGGTGTCGCCGAAGCACACGGGCGAGATCAAATCGATCAAGGATCTTGCGGGCAAGAAGGTCGGCGTCAGCGCGCCGGGCTCTTCGACCGATTTCTTTCTCAAGTATCAGTTGAAGAAGAACGGCCTCGATCCGGCCGGAACATCGGTGATCGGCGTCGGTCTTGGCGCGACCGCGGTCGCGGCGATGGAGCAGGGCCAGATCGACGCGGCCGTCATGCTCGATCCTTCCGTCACCGTGCTGCAGGGCAGCTTCAAGGATCTGCGGATCCTGAGCGACACCCGTACCCAGAAAGACACGATGGCGACGTTCGGCGGCGAATATCCGGGCGGCGCGCTCTACAGCACGGCGGCCTGGGTCAACGCGCATCCGAAGGAAGTGCAGGCGCTCACCAATGCGATCGTCAATACGCTGAAGTGGATTCACAGCCATTCGGCCGAGGACATCATGAACAAGATGCCGCCGAACATCGTCGGCAAGAACAAGGAGCTTTATCTCGCCGCGCTCAAGAATACGATTCCGATGTATTCGCAGACTGGCGCGATGGACCCGAAGGGTGCGGATGCCGTGCTGGCTGTGTTCAGCGAAGGCTCGCCCGATGTCGCCAAGGCGCATATCGACGTGACCAAGACCTACACCAACAAGTTCGTCGAGCAGGCCGGCAAGACCGGGGGGAGCGCGAAATAGCTGGGCACGGCCCCTTCGCGTTTCACCGCGTCAGCCGGCTCGATCTCAACGTCCGGCCCTGGCGCTGGCCATTCGCCGACGAACGGCGTCATGAGATCGACGCCTACTTCGCCGCGCAGCGCGTCAGGACGCCGGCGCTGTGGAACGGGGTTGTCCTGCTCGGTCGCAATGCGGTGTTCACGGACGATTGCTTTCGCGCGGACTATTTCGAGACCGATTTTGCGAGTTTTCTCGCCTGGCGGGATTGGGGTTTCCCGGACAAGGCCGTGTTCAACGGCTTTGGCATGGGCGCGCTGCGCGGCAGCGACGGCACGTTCGTGTTGGGGGAAATGGCTGCGAACACCGCCAATCCCGGCCGCATCTATTTTCCGTCGGGCATGTCCGATCCCTGCGACGTCAGGGACGGCAGGTTCGATCTCGCCGGCGGCATCGTTCGCGAAGTCGAGGAGGAAACCGGCCTCGCGTGCTCCGTGTACCGTGCCGATCCCCGCTGGTATTGCCTCGATCACGGTCCGCTGATCGCCGTCATTCAGCTTCTCGATGCCGATCTGACCGGAGAGCAATTGCGTGCGCGGATCGAGGCAAACCTTGCCGCGCAACGGTCGCCGGAATTGCGCGCGATCCACCTGGTGCGGGACCGGGCGGACTTTACCGCGGCCATGCCGGTCTATGTGACGGACTTTATAGATCGTGTGACGCCGGCAGCCATTTGACAGCGGTCCCAAGGCTCTGCTGTGCTGAGGCCTAACCGGAGTTCGCGCCATGAACAAGAAGAGCCGCCTTGTTGCCGCCGACCCAAAAGTTTTCATCGAGCCGTTTCGTGTCGATGGCACAAAGCCGTTCCATCTCACCTCGTACGCGACCGCGGAACGTGGCGGTATCGACAAGGACCAGGGACAGGAGATCATCAAGGCCAACCGCGATCGCCTCAGCGAGCTGCAGGAAAAGCTGTATGCGCACAACCGCTGGTCGCTGCTGCTGATCTTCCAGGGCATGGATGCCGCGGGCAAGGACAGCGCCATCGGGAGCGTATTTGACGGCGTCAATCCGCAGGGCTGCGAGGTGCATTCGTTCAAGCAGCCATCGGCGGAAGAACTCGATCACGATTTCATGTGGCGTGCGGCGAAGCGGCTTCCCGAGCGTGGCCGCATCGGCATCTTCAACCGATCCTACTATGAAGAGGTGCTGGTGGTGCGGGTGCATCCGGAAATCCTGGCCGGGCAAAGGATCCCGCAAAAACTCGTGACCAAAAACATCTGGCGCGAGCGCTTCGAGGACATTTCCGCCTTCGAGCGCTATCTCGCGCGCAACGGCACCGTGGTGCTCAAATTTTTCCTCAACGTCTCGAAGGAGGAGCAGCGTCAGCGGTTTCTTGATCGCCTGGAGGAGCCGGCGAAGAACTGGAAGTTCTCGATGGGCGACGTCGCCGAACGCGCGCTTTGGGACAAGTATCAAGCGGCCTATCAGGATCTGATCCGCTACACCTCGTCGCGCGATGCGCCGTGGCATGTCGTGCCGGCGGATCACAAATGGTTCGCGCGCGCGGTCATCGGATCGACCATCGTCGCCGCGCTCGAGAGCCTCGACCTGCAATTCCCCAAGGTGGATGAACGCGAGCTCGGCGAGCTCGAAAAGGTGCGGAAGGCGCTGGCGGACGAGCGCAGGAGCGCAGTCCCCGTCCGCGCGTCTACCGCCCCGGCAAAGCCGGCAAAAGACAAGGGGCCGGAAAAACAGCCCGCCGTGAAACCGCCCGTGCGCTAAGCGACCTTGTGCCGTCGCGCGGAGAGCCTGCGGGCGAGGGGCGAATCGCCCGGTCCGGAGGCGGCCAGCGCTGGGCGCGCAAACCAGGCCGCCCGTCTTTTGGCGTTGCGATGACCCGGCATTTCCGTCTAAAACCCTTGCCGGAGGTTTCTCCGGCAACGAACCGTCAACGGTTTGGGCCGAGAATCGCCTCTTCTAAGGGTTTGGCAATGCTGATTCGCAGCGAAGTCGCGAGAATTGACGGGATCGGGGCGCCAGGCGCCGGTCGTGTCGCGATTCCGGCTGCGTCCCTGCCCACCCTGCTGCTTGGCGGGCTTCTGCTTCTTATCGGCCCCTGAGCGCCGTCTGGGCAGTTATGCCTGGGCACTCAGGGGACGCGAGATCAACCAGACCCCTTCGAGCGCCCGCGTGGCGCACCGACCATAAGGAAATTCTCTCATGACCTCCGCGAACAAGTCCGACAAGGACCGCGTCGTTATTTTCGACACCACCCTGCGCGACGGCGAACAGTGCCCCGGCGCCACCATGACCTTCGAGGAAAAGCTCGAGATCGCCGAGATGCTCGACGATATGGGCGTCGACATCATCGAAGCCGGCTTTCCGATTACGTCGGAAGGCGACTTCCAGGCGGTGAGCGAAATCGCGCGCCGATCCAAGAATTCGGTGATCGCGGGTCTGTCCCGCGCCAATCCGAAGGACATCGATCGCTGCGCGGAGGCCGTGAAGTTCGCACGGCGCGGGCGGGTGCACACGGTGATCGCGACGTCGCCGCTGCACATGCGCGTCAAATTGAACATGACGCCGGAGCAGGTGCTCGAACTGTCGATCGCCAACGTCGCCCGCGCGCGCAACCATATCGACGACGTCGAGTGGTCGGCGGAAGACGGCACCCGCAGCGAGATGGACTATCTCTGCCGCATCGTCGAGGCGGTCATCAAGGCCGGCGCGACCACGGTGAATATTCCGGATACGGTCGGCTACACCACGCCCGATGAATATACCAACTTCATGCGCACGCTGATCGAGCGCGTGCCGAATTCCGACAAGGCGGTGTTCTCGGTCCATTGCCACAACGATCTTGGCATGGCGGTGGCGAATTCGCTGGGCGGGATCCTCGGCGGTGCGCGGCAGATCGAGTGCACCGTGAACGGCATCGGCGAGCGGGCGGGCAACGCCGCGCTCGAGGAAGTCGTGATGGCGATGAACGTGCGCAACGACAAGTATCCGTTCTGGAACAAGATCGACACCACGATGCTGACCCGCGCGTCGAAGATGGTGTCGGCCGCGACCTCGTTCCCGGTGCAATACAACAAGGCCATTGTCGGCCGGAACGCGTTCGCGCACGAAAGCGGCATCCACCAGGACGGCGTGCTGAAGGATGCCTCGACCTACGAGATCATGCGGCCGGAGACGGTCGGCGTGAAACAGTCGTCGCTGGTGCTCGGCAAGCATTCGGGCCGTCATGCCTTCGTGCATAAACTGGAAGAGTTGGGCTACAAGCTCGGCGCCAACCAGTTGGAGGATGCATTCGTGCGGATGAAGGCGCTCGCCGACCGCAAGAAGGACATCTACGACGAGGACATCGAGGCGCTGGTCGACCAGGAACTCGCCGGGGCGCATGACCGCATTAAACTGGCCTCGCTCACGGTGATCGCGGGTACGCATGGGCCGCAACGCGCCACCATGAAGCTCGACATCAACGGCCAGATCAAGATCGAGGAGGCCGAAGGCAACGGCCCCGTGGATGCCGTTTTCAACTGCATCAAGGCGCTGGTGCCGCATGAAGCCAAGCTCGAGCTGTATCAGGTGCATGCGGTCACCGAAGGGGCCGACGCACAGGCGGAAGTCTCCGTTCGGCTGGCGCATGAGGGTCGCTCGATGACCGCGAAGGCCGCCGATCCCGATACGCTGGTGGCGTCCGCGAAAGCCTATCTCGGCGCGCTCAACAAGATCGTGATGAAGCATCAGCGCGACGTGCCGGCGGCCGCCGTCGCGGGTTGATCGTTCCGCTATCGCGCGATCGGATTGCAACGACATCGAACGCGGCGCTTCGGCGCCGCGTTTTTTCGTGCCGCATCGACGCCAGTCGGCGAGAACGCGGGTGTGTGCTCGGAACGGCTTCGGTTCGTTCATCGTGGAAAATTACATCTTCGCAACTTTCCAAGATGTAATTTGCGCGACGCGCGGGACGCACTCATCTTTATCGGACCTTGCAAAGGAGGTTCCGATGAAGACAACCATTCTCGCCGGCGTCGCTGCGCTCGCCATTGCCGGTTCGACCGCAGTGTATGCCCAACACCGTCCGTGGTTCCACGACCATGCGCAACTCAGCCCGCAGGACAGGGCGGCTTTCGCGGATGCGCGGATTGCCGCGGTTCACTCCGGGCTGAAGCTGACCCCCGATCAGGAAAAGCTGTGGCCGCCGGTGGAACAGGCGGTACGCGATTTCGCCAAGATGCGGATCGATCGGGCCAACGCCCGGATGCAGGCGAGGACGGACGGCGCGCAGGACCGGCAGGCGCCGGCCGATCCGGTGGCGCGGCTGCGCTCGCGCGCCGAGCGGATGGCTGACACCGCGTCCGCCTTGAAGAAAATCGCCGATGCGGCGGAACCGCTCTACAAGACCCTCGACGACGGCCAGAAGCGCCGGTTGATGATCTTGACCCGGATGGAGCGCCGGTTCGGCGGTGGGGGGTGGCGCCACCATCGCTTCGAGCACGGGAGGGACCACTTCGGGCGCGACCGCGAGCGTGGCGAACGGGATGGTTTCGACCGTCCGCGCGACGGGCAGGAGTCCGGCCGGCTCTGACGGCCCGAAGGCCCCGCAGAACGCGAAAAAGCCGCTCGATTCCAGCGGCTTTTTCATATTTGACGGTTGCCGGGGCGGCAGGGGAAAAGCCTCGCGGCGTTGCTGGACATCGGGGGTTCGCTTTGCTAAACGACCCCGTCCCGCGAGGGATTTCCGGACAAGTTTCGGGCGATTAGCTCAGTTGGTAGAGCAGCTGACTCTTAATCAGCGGGTCGTAGGTTCGAGCCCTACATCGCCCACCAAACAATTCCAGATACTTAGCCGAACTGAAACGTGAACAAACCGCCTCGTGCGACACCCGTGCGACACGGTTTGTCGCACGCGTGCGACACCGTTGCCTTTGTTCGCGGTGTGTTCTTGATTGCCGGCGGTCTTGGCCCGTCGTGCGATGGCATTCGCCGTGAGGGCGCCGTTCAAGCCCCGATGCTTCGAATCGGATCCCGAGACCCGCGATTCTGGATTTCCTGCACGGTCGCTGTTGGCAATGTCGCGCGGCTGGATCGTTCGTTTTCCTGCACCCGGCCGGAAGACGATCCTCCCGGCGCGGGCGGCAAGGGCGGACGGTCCGCGACGCAATTTGATATTGACATATAAATTCATGAATATCTAATTTTATCCCAACGAACAAAAGCGGCTCGGGATTGGGCCGCACCGGGAGGGATCATGAAGACGAAGACCATGAAAAAAAGTCTGTTGGCGTGCGCCATATTTGCGGCGATGACGTCGGCCGCGTCAGCTCAGGTTTCGGACGATGTCGTTCGCATCGGTGTTTTGACCGACCTCTCGAGTTGGGGGCGCGATAACAGCGGGCCCGGCTCCGTCGAAGCCGCCAAGATGGCGGTGGAGGAGTTTGGGCCGACGGTGCTCGGCAAGCCCATCGAGATCATCAGCGCCGATCATCAGATGAAGACCGACGTCGGCGTTCAGATCGCGCGCGGCTGGTTCGATACCGGCAAGGTCGATGCCGTCGTGGATATCCCGAATTCGGGCATCGCCATCGCGGTCCACAATCTGGCGCGCGAGCGCAACAAGATCGCGCTGCTGTCCGGTCCCGGCGCGAGCTCGCTGACCGACGAGTTGTGCAGTCCGAATACGGTTCAGTTCACCTACGACACTTATGCACTGTCCAATGTGACGGCCTCGGCGGTCATCGCGGAAGGCGGCAAGTCGTGGTTCTTCGTCACGGCCGATTACGCCTTCGGTCATCAGCTTGAGAAGGATGCGACACGCTTCATCAAGGAGAACGGCGGGACGGTGCTGGGCAGCGTCCGGCATCCGACCAATACGGCGGATTTTTCGTCGTTCGCCTTGCAGGCGCAAAGCTCCAAGGCCAATGTCGTTGCCTTTGCCAATGCCGGCCAGGACACCGACAACGCCATCAAGCAGTCCGGCGAGTTCGGTCTGGTGCAGGGCGGCCAGAAACTGGTCGGTCTCCTGATGTTCGACACCGACGTCCACGCCATCGGCCTGAAGGCGGCGCAGGGGACGTACATGACAACGGCGTCCTACTGGAACATGGATGACAAGACGCGCGCCTGGTCGAAGAAATTCTTCGCCAAGACCAACGTCATGCCGACCATGATCCACACCGGCGTCTATGGTTCGGTCCTTCACTACCTCAAGGCGATCAAGGCGGCGGGCACGGACGATCCGGCCAAGGTGATGGCCAAGATGCGCGAGCTTCCGATCGAGGATACGTTCGTGCACGGCGGAAAGCTGCGTGCGGACGGCCGCGTCATTCGCGATATGTATCTTGCCCGCGTCAAGTCGCCGTCCGAGTCCAAGGAGCCTTGGGACTACCTGGACATCGTGAAGACGGTGAAGGGCGAGGATGCATTCCGGCCGGTATCCGAATCCAAATGTCCGTTGCTGAAGAAGTGAGTACGGGAATGGCTACCGCGAGCCCGTCGCCAGCTGACGCTCATGCCTGCGATTTGCTCGTGGTCGGATCCGGCGCCGCCGGAATGGCGGCGGCGATCACGGCCGCGCATCGCGGTCTCAAGGTTCTGATCGTCGAGAAAGAGCCGCGCTTCGGCGGCACCACGGCGCGGTCCGGCGGCTGGCTCTGGATTCCCGGCACGTCGCTGGCGAAGGCCTGGGGGATCGTCGAGGACGCTGACGCGGCGCGAACCTATCTGCGTCACGAGGCCGGCAACAGCTTTGACGCCGCGCGGGTCGATGCCTTTCTCAGTGCGGGTCCGGAGGCGGTCGATTTCTTCACGACGCGGACCTCCCTGCAATTCGATATGCCGCTGGTGTTCCCGGACTATCACGCGGAAGCGCCCGGCGGCACGCAGGGGGGGCGCTCGATGGTGACCCGGCCGTTCGACGGGCGCGAACTGGGCGATCGGGTCAAGAACCTCGGCTCGCCGCTGCCCGAACTCACGGTGTTCGGCATGATGCTGGGGTCCGGCAAGGAAATCATCCACTTCATGCGTGTGACCAAGTCGCTGGCCTCCGCGGTTTACGTCGCGAAACGGCTGTCGCGTCACGCGCGGGACGTCCTTCGTTATGGGCGCGGCATGACATTGACCAACGGCAACGCGCTGGCGGGACGGCTCGCCAAGTCGGCATTCGACCTCGATATCCCGCTGTGGCTGTCGTCGCCGGTTCGCGAACTGATTGTCGAGAATGGCGCTGTGCGCGGCGCTCTCATCGAACGAGAAGGACGGCGGGTGGAGGTGCGTGCGCGTCGTGGGATCGTGCTGGCCTGCGGCGGTTTTCCGCACGACGTGGCGCGGCGCCAGGCGATGTTTCCGCATGCGCCGACGGGGGCCGAGCATTATTCACCAGGCCCGACCGGCAATACCGGCGATGGATTGCGGCTCGCGGAATCCGTGGGCGGCCGGGTCGAGGATCGTTTGCCCAACGCGGCGGCGTGGGTGCCGGTCTCGATCACGACGCGCAAGGACGGCAGCAGCGGTGTGATGCCGCACTTCATCGACCGCGCCAAGCCGGGCGTCATCGCCGTGATGCGCGACGGCCGCCGCTTCGCCAACGAAGGCAACTCGTATCACGATTTCGTTCAGGCGATGGTGAAGGCAGCGAAGCCCGGCGAGGAGATCGCGGCGTTCCTGATCTGCGATCACCGCGCGCTGCGCAAATACGGGCTCGGCTGCGTGCCGCCGTTCCCGATGCCGCTCGGTCGTCATCTCAAGACCGGCTACCTGATGCGCGGCGCGACGCTAAACGAACTCGCAAGGACCGCAGGCATCGACGCCGGGAATTTCGAGGCGACCGTCGCCGAATTCAACGCCGAGGCCGTCAACGGCACGGATTCGCGTTTCGGCAAGGGATCGCGCGCCTACAACCGCTATCAGGGCGACGCGCTGCGCGGACCGAATCCCTGCATCGCGCCGCTGGAGCAGGGGCCGTTTTACGCGATCAAGATGGTGATCGGTGATCTCGGCACCTATGCCGGGATCAGGACGGACGAAAATGCCCGCGCCCTCGACGCGGACGGCAAGGTGATCGAAGGGCTCTATGCCGCGGGCAACGATATGGCGAGCATCATGGGCGGTAACTATCCGGGTGCAGGCATCACGCTCGGTCCCGCGTTGACGTTCGGTTACATCGCCGGCCGTCACGCTTCGTCATGAGCAAGCAAAGCCGCGGCATCCAGTCCATTGAGGTCGGCGGCGCCCTGCTGCGTGCGCTCGCCAAATCCGGCGAGCCGATGATGTTGCGCGATCTCGCGCGCGAAGCCGGGATGGCGCCGGCCAAGGCTCACCCCTACCTTGTCAGCTTTTCGCGTCTCGGGCTGATCGAGCAGGACGAAGCGAGCGGCCGCTACGAGTTCGGTGCGCTGGCGCTGGAACTCGGACTAATCAGCCTGCGGCGGCTGTCGGCGGTCCGGGTCGCCACGCCATTGATCGAGGCGCTGGCTGCGAAAATCGATCACGCGGTTTCGCTGGCGGTCTGGGGCACCAACGGCCCGACGGTGGTCAGGCTCGAGGAGCCGAGCCACCCCGTTCATATCGCGATGCGCGTGGGGTCGGTCATGGCCATGCTGGAGACAGCCACCGGCCGCGTCTTCTCGGCCTTTCTTCCCAAGAATACAGCCAGGGCGGCGCTCGATGCGGGGCTGGACCGGCTGGGCGTCGGCTATAATCCAAAACGGTCGCCGGGTTCGCCGAGGTCGGTCAATTTGCTCGCGGAGGTCCGCCGCAAGGGGATGGCCCGCGCGGTTGGCGATCCGCTTCCCGGCGTCAACGCCTTCGCCGCGCCGGTGTTCGATCACGCAGGCACCGTCGTTCTCGCCATTACGGCGATGGGGCCCGCGGGGCACTTCGATGCGAACTGGAATAGCCCGATCGCGATCGCGTTGCGCGAATGCGCCGATACGGTTTCCCGACGGCTCGGATATAGCGCTACGACCTGAGGCATTGAACCGGGTCTGAAAACCTCGCTACGCTGGCGCGGTCGCCGATACGCGCCGGGCTTACCGCTTCAGGAGAGACCGGGATGGCAGGAGTTTATTTCGAGCAATTTTCTGTCGGGCAGACTTTCGTCCATGAAATCCGGCGAACCGTCACCGACATGGACAACATCCTGTTCTCGTCGCTCACCTACAATCCGGCGGCCGTGCATATCGATCACGAATACGCCAAATCGACCGAGTTCGGCAAACCGCTGATGAATTCGATCTTCACGCTGGGACTCGTGATCGGCCTGTCGGTGCAGGACACCACGCTCGGGACCACGGTCGGCAACCTCGGCATGGAAGATACCAGGTTTCCCCGGCCGGTGTTCGCGGGCGATACGCTGCGCGCGGAGACAAAAGTAGTTGCCGTTCGCGCCAGCAAGTCGCGGCCGACGCAAGGCATCGTCACGTTCGAGCATCGCGATTTCAACCAGCGGGACGATGAGGTGGTATTCTGCCGCTAGGCATCGGGGCGTCTCGCCCTCATGCCTGCCGCCGCGCATGCCGGTTCAGATTGGACTATCGCGGGAGCCCGCGTGTATCCGTCGCATGCGACGCTGCAAGCCTTTCCTGCTTCGCGCGCCGCGTGAATCCATGGCCGGGGATGTTGCGCTGCGAAAAATTCGTGAGCATTTGCACGCTGTTGGATTCTACCATTGGACTATCGACAGTCGCCGCAGCCTCTGACCCAATCGGGTGACTTGGGGTGCGCGGGCGATTCAGTCTTGTCGGATATATGGGCTTGGACGCCGAAGGAAAAAGCTCTGCCGGCATAAGGCAGGCCTTCTGGTGTTCTTGAACTTCGGGACGATCCGGATCGGTCGTCGGCATGTGCGGTTCGTCCGCGAGATTGCCGTCAAACAAGTTGGAGGACGCGAGCTGACGAAAGCAGCTTCGGGGACATGCCCAAAAAGGGCCGTCGAACAAAAGGGGAGAATTTGAAAATGGGCGCGTTATCGTTTCTTGATCGCGATCATACGATCGCGAAACCGGGATACAGCCGATGGATGGTGCCCCCCGCGGCACTGTGCGTTCATTTGTGTATCGGTCAGGCCTACGCATACAGCGTGTTCAACCTGCCGATGACCAAACTCGTCGGGATCACCCAGTCGGCGCCGACCGACTGGAAACTGACCGAACTCGGCTGGATTTTCTCGCTGGCGATCTTTTTCCTCGGAGTTTCCTCGGCCGTGTTCGGCCGCTGGGTTGAGGAAGGGGGACCTCGCCGTGCGATGTTCACCGCGGCGTTGTGCTGGGCCGGCGGCTTCTTTATTTCCGCGATCGGTGTTTATGTCCACCAGCTTTGGCTGATCTATCTCGGCTACGGCGTGCTCGGCGGAATCGCGCTCGGCATCGGCTACATCTCGCCGGTTTCGACGCTGATCAAATGGTTCCCGGATCGTCCCGGCATGGCCACCGGCATGGCGATCATGGGTTTCGGTGGCGGTGCGTTCATCGCTTCGCCGCTGTCGGTCTGGCTGATGAGCAAGTTCACGACCGCCACTCATATCGGTGTCGCCGAGACCTTCATCGTGCTCGGCGTGGTCTACTTCTTCTTCATGATCGTCGGCTCGATCATCGTCCGCGTTCCCGCGCCCGGCTGGAAGCCGGCCGGTTACGTCGTGCCGACGCAGTCGTCGAAGATGATCACGCGGAACGATGTGTTCGTTTACGACGCGCTGAAGACACCGCAGTTCTGGCTGATCTGGTGGGTTCTCTGCCTGAACGTGACCGCCGGCATCGGCGTGCTCGGACAGGCCTCCGCCATGAGCCAGGAAATGTTCCCTGGACACATCACGCCGGTCGCTGCGGCCGGGTTTGTGGGACTGATGAGCCTGTTCAACATGGGCGGCCGTTTCGCATGGGCATCCACGTCGGACTACATCGGCCGCCGCAACACGTACTTCGTGTTCATGGTGTTGGGGTTTGTGCTGTATTGCACGGTGCCTCACGCCGGATCCACGGGCAATGTGGCGCTGTTCGTGATCTGCTTCCTGGTCATCATCAGCATGTACGGCGGCGGCTTCGCGACGGTGCCGGCTTATCTGCGTGACATGTACGGTACCCGTTACGTGGGCGCCATCCATGGACTGCTGCTGACGGCATGGTCCGCTGCCGGTATCTTCGGACCGGTGATCGTCAACTACCTGCGTGAATACAACATCACGCACGGCGTGCCGAAGGCGCAGGCCTACAACAACACCATGTACATCATGGCCGGCTTGCTGGTGATCGGCTTCATCTGCAACTTCTTCGTCAAGGCCGTCGATGCTCGCTTCCACATGAGCGCAAACGACGACCGGGGAACAGAGCCCGGGGCAGCTCCCGCTGCGGCCAAGGCATAAAGGAGAGACGACCATGACAACTGCTGACCATCAGGAAACCACGACGCTTCAACTCGTGCTTGCGTGGGGCTTCGTTGGAATTCCGCTCGTTCTCGGCGTCTTGCAGACTCTCGTCAACGCGATGAAGCTGTTCCAGTAAGGTCATCGATTAACCCAAGAAAAAGGCGCCCCTTGCGGGCGCCTTTTGTTTTTCAACCCGCCAACTGAAGGTCGGATTGCGAGCGGCTGCCCTCGTAAACGGGAGATCAGCCTTCCACCTGACATCCCAGCCGCTGCAGCGAAGCATCGACCCACGCGCGATCGCTCGTTCCCCGCTTGATCGCCGCGATCTGCTCGATCTCTGCGTCGTTCTTGGCCTTTGCGGCGGCATAGACATCGGCCAACTGCGTGAAGGGAACGCACAGCAGGCCATCGCCGTCGCCGATCACGAGGTCGCCGGGTTCGATCACCATTCCGTCGATCGCGACAGGCACATTGATTTCGCCCGGGCCATCCTTGTAGGGACCGCGATGAGTGACGCCCGCCGCGAACACCGGAAACGAGCCGGCGTGGATCGCGTCGTAATCGCGGATCGCGCCGAAGATGACGATGCCCGCGATTTTCCTTGCCGCCGCGTGGGTGGTCATCATCTCGCCGATCAGCGAATTGGTCAGATCGCCGCCGCCGTCCACGACGATGACATCGCCGGGCTCGGCGATATCGAGCGCCTTGTGGATCATCAGGTTGTCGCCCGGCCGCGTCTTCACCGTGAATGCGGGCCCCGCCAGAACACCGCCGGCATGCATCGGCCGTAACCGCGCACCGGCCGCCGTCATCCGCGACATGGAGTCGCTGATGTTGGCGACCGGAAGTTCCCGAAAGCGCGCCACCGCCGCGTCGTCGACTTTGCGCGCCCGCTTGCAAATCCGAAATCCAATCATGCCGTGCTCCCGTCGTTTCTTCTGCGTTGCTGCTGAGATTCCGTCCGTCGCGTTCCGGAGGGGCGCGACGCCACGGGATCAAAGATTGCTGTCGGTGATTGCGGCATACACCATGGTGCGCAGTTCGCGCCGGATCGGATAGGCGCTCGATGGCAGCACCTGCGTCATGAAGATGGCGATCAGCTCTTCTGCCGGATCGATCCAGAACGACGTCGTCGCAGCACCGCCCCAGGCATATTCGCCGGGGCTTCCGGCGATCAGGGTCTTTGCCGGATCCATGGTGACGGAGAAGCCGAGGCCGAAGCCGATCCCGTTGTAGGTCGCCTCCGCGAACATCGATCGCGACATCTCCGGCAGATCGCGATTTCCGGGCAGATGGTTGGTGGTCATCAGCGCCAGTGTTTTCGGTCCGATCAGCCGGACGCCTCCCAATTCGCCGCCGTTGAGCAGCGCGCGGCAGAAGGTGAGGTAGTCGGCCGCGGTCGAACAGAGGCCGCCGCCGCCGGAGATGAGGTCGGGCGGAGAGAGGAAGGAGCTGGTGGCGGGATCGTCCTGCAAGGTCAGGCTGTTCTTGGCGCCCGGCGCATGAAACGACATCATGCCGCCAGGCGTCGCATTGTAACAGGCTGCAAAGCGATGGGCTTTCCCGGCCGGCACGTAGAAATCGGTGTCGGTCATGCCCAGCGGGTTGAAGATGCGTTCCTTCAAAAACTGTTCGAACGGCATGCCGCTGATCTTGCCGATGAGATAGCCGACCACGTCCGTGGACACCGAGTAGTTCCATGCCTCGCCCGGCGAAAACTCCAGCGGGATATTGGCGAGGTCCGCGATCATCGAGTCGAGCGTTCCGGCCTTTTCCACCGTGCCGATCTGCTTGTCGCGATAGGCGGCGTCCACATTGGAGCGCTGCTGAAAGCCATAGGTCAGTCCGGATGTGTGGCGGAGCAGATCGACGATCTGCATGGGGCGCGACGGCGGCCGCGTCATGAAGGCGGGCACGTTGCCGGCCTGAAACACGCCGAGGTTTCTCCACTCCGGAATGTATTTGTGAACGGGTTCGTCGAGCGCGACGAGGCCTTGTTCGACCAGCATCATGAAGGCGACCGAGGTGATCGGCTTGGTCATGGAATAGATGCGGAAGATGGTGTCGTCCTTCATCGGCACCTTGCGCTCGAGGTCGGCAAGACCGTGTACCGAGCTGTGCACGACGTTGCCACGCCGATAGACCAGGAGCTGCGTGCCCGGAAACCGGCCGGCATCGATATAGCGGCGTTTCAGATGCTCTTCGATCCGATCGAAGGCGGCCTTGGACATGCCGGCGGTTTCGGGAGAGGCGGGGGTGGGCGCTAGCATGGGTATCGCTCCGGTCGGTGGGATTTGCCTGCCGTTCTGATAGCCCAAAAGTGTTCCCCGTTCCAATGCCGGCGTGCGCATCCGGGTTGCCTTCGTGATATATGTCGGTGGCTCTCAATCAAGAATCCGTGCAGGACGCCCATGCCCCAATTCAACGAGCTCGATCTGACCGCCGCCGTCGTCCGCAGCTTTGACGATGCGCCGAACCCGCGCGCCAAATTCCTGATGACCGAGCTGGTCAAATCGCTGCACGATTTTGTGCGGCGCACCGACCTGAGCTTCGATGAGTGGGCCTATGCGATCGATTTTCTGACGCGGACCGGACACAAGTGCACGCCGACGCGCCAGGAATTCATCCTGCTGTCCGATGTGCTCGGCGTGTCGATGCTGGTGGACGCGGTCAATCATCGCGAGCGCGAGGGAGCGACCCAGACCACGGTGCTGGGTCCGTTCTATGTCGGAGAGCACAAGCCGACGCCGCACGGTACCGACATTTCGGGCGATGCCGGCGGCGAGCGGATGTTCGTGCAAAGCCGCGTGACCGATCTCGCCGGCAAGCCGCTGGCCGGCGTGCCGGTGGACGTCTGGCATGCGGACGACGACGGCTTCTACGATTCGCAAAAAGCATCCTATGAGACACAGGGGCCGTCGCTCCGGGCGCGGTTCATCACCGACGCCGACGGACGGTTTTTCTTCCGCACCATTTTGCCGTGCAGCTATCCGATTCCGACCGATGGCCCGGTCGGCGAGATGATTTTGCAAACCGCGCGGCATCCGATGCGGCCGGCGCACGTACATTTTCTCGTCAATGCTCCTGGATATGAGCCGCTGATCACGCACGTCTTCATCGAGGGCGACAAGTATCTCGATTCCGATGTGGTGTTCGGCGTGAAGGACGAACTCGTATCGAAAATCGAAAAGCGGGACGATCCCTTGATGCCCGACGGCAAGGCCGCCGCCGCGCCCTGGCATCTGATGACGTACGATTTCCGCCTGAAGCGGGGGTCCGGGGTCGCGCCGCAGCCGATGATGCCGGCCGGCGAGGAGGCCTGACCGCCGCGGCCGGCCTCTTGCGCCACCCGCCACGGGCGCCAAAAGTCTTGCGGCAAACCCAAGGCAAGCATTAAGGCAAGCAATAAGGCACATCACGGCAAACAAGGCAGGCATGAACCCGCCATGAGACAGCGATCCTTCGGCTCCAGCGGGCCAGAGACCTCCATCATCGGGCAGGGCACCTGGTACATCGACCGCGGCGACCGTGCGTCGGCGGTGGCGGCGCTGCGCCGCGGCCTCGATCTCGGGATGACTCACATCGACACCGCCGAAATGTACGGCGATGCGGAGCCCGTGGTGGCGGAGGCGGTCGCCGGGCGGCGCGACGAAATGTTCCTGGTCTCGAAAGTTCTGCCGAGCAACGCGTCGCGGCGCGGGACCGTCACGGCGTGCGAACGATCCCTGAAGCGGCTGAAGACCGACCGGCTCGATTGCTATCTGCTGCACTGGCGCGGGCAAACTCCGCTTGCCGAAACGGTCGCGGCCTTCGACGACCTGATGGACGCCGGGAAGATCCGTTCATGGGGCGTCAGCAATTTCGATGCCGACGATCTCGATGAGCTGCTGGGCGTGGCCGGCGAAGGCAACATCGCCTGCAACCAGGTGCTCTATCATCTGGGGGAGCGGGCGATCGAGCATGCGGTGATCCCGTGGTGCGAGGCGCACGGCGTCGCGGTCGTGGCGTATTCGCCGTTCGGGCACGACGACTTTCCGGGGCCGCGGAGCGCGGGCGGCAAGGTTTTGCAGCGCATCGCGGCCGCGCACGGCGCCACGCCACGGCAGGTCGCGCTGAGCTTTCTGACGCGGCGCTCCTCGGTGCTGGCGATCCCCAAGGCTTCGGCCGCGGCGCATGCCGCCGAGAATGCCGCAGCGGGGGATCTGGTGCTCGGCGAGGACGAGGTCGTGCTGCTGGAACGGGCGTTCCCGCGCGGGCCGGAGCCGCGTAGCCTGCCGATGCTCTGACCCCGTCGGGAGTGGACGGCGTGACGCTTCGCCGCGGCTGGGGCCGGTCCGCTTCCGACGAAATCGGAAGCGGGGCGCCATGATTCTGATTTGACGCGTTTTCTTCACGCGAGCCGGCATCCGCTTCGCTCGACAACGCTCCAAAGGCGCATATCCGCCGCCTGTTTTCAGCACTTGTGAATCGAGTCCGTTCATCGTCTTGTGCGGCGATACTGATCGGGTCCGCCGATTCCCGAGTTTCTTTCATCCGAACGCCGTTCGCGGCCGCCATTGACGACGTGACGACGACTGTTCCGCCATTGACCGAGGCTGCCTCCAGCTCCGCGCTCGCCCGCGTCGACCGCCCGTTTCGCGGCATCGCGCTGATTCTGGCGTCCACCGTTTTTCTGGGCACATCGGACGTCACCGCGAAATACCTGACGCATAGCCTGCCGGCGGTGGAGATCGCCTGGCTCCGGTTCCTGGTGTTCGCGCTGATCATGGTGCCGGCGATGATCCCCGGCTCGCCGCTGTTCGCATTGCGGACGAGCTGCTTCAACCTTCAGATCATGCGCGGCGCGACCTTGCTCGGCTCGTCGCTGTTCTTCATTTCAGGTTTGAAATTTCTTCCGATCGCGGAAGCCTCGGCCACCGGATTCGTCTCGCCGATCTTCGTGACCGCGCTGTCGATCGTGTTCCTGAGCGAGAAGGTCGGCGTGCGCCGCTGGATCGCCACGGCGGTCGGGCTGCTCGGCGTGCTCATCATCCTGCGGCCTGGGACCGGCGCATTCCATCCGGCGGCGCTGTTTCCCATCGTGTCGGCGCTGTCGTGGGCGGGAACACTGGTCATGACGCGCGTGATGAGCGGCAGCGAGCGCGCCATCACCACCATGACCTATTCGTCCATCGTCGGCGTGTGGATTCTGTCGCTGATGGTGCCCTATGTCTGGGTGACGCCGAGCTGGGACGCGATCCTGCTCGGTATTCTGATCGGCGTCGCATCCACCGCCGGCCAGTGGATCGTGGTGCTGGCGTTCCGCTATGCGGACGCGTCGGTGCTGGCGCCGTTCCAGTATATCCAGTTGCTGTGGGTCAGCATCTTCGGCTTCCTGTTGTTCAGCGAGGTGCCGGACATCTGGATCGTTGGCGGCGCGGCCTTCATCATCGGCAGCGGCCTTTACACCGCACACCGCGAGCGTGTCAGGCGCTCCGCGATGCGCGCCATGGCCGCCGAGCCGTCGCCGAACGCGTGATCGTGCGGTGACCCTTCGAGCGCGGCGAGTTCCGCGTGTGTTGCGATATGTTTCTCTCCGATGTTCCGAAATACCTGGAAGCAAATTTCCCGATAAATCCCTGCTTTCGGAACGTTGAAACATCGCGTTGGCAAGATTTTGTTTATCGGCGATCGCCATCGTCGGATCGTTCTCACGTCATTCCGGCGCAATTCATGAACATGGCGACGTTGGCGGCTCGTTCCGCAGATGCCGATATCGGCAATTCATTCGTGATGCGGCAATTGCGCCTCGGCTCGGAGCATTTTGGCGCGGGCCGGATCGACGAAGCGATCTCCGCGTATCTGCGCGGTCTTGCTGCAATCGAAAATGGAGCGCGCGACTGCGTGCCCGCCGACAAGGTCGCCGAGCTGCATTCGAGGCTCGGCGATGCCGGGATGGCGCGCGGCGATCTCGAGCTTGCGGCGATGAACTACAAGGCCGCGTTGCGGCTGGCCCCGCGCCTGACGTCGTGCTGGTGCAATCTCGGCAATGTCTATCTCGGGAAGGGATGCCCGCTTGAGGCCATCACGCTTTATGCACAAGCCCTGTCGATCAATCCGGTCCATTGGCCGTCGCGGGTGAATTCGGTCGCCGCGCTCATCGCCACGAACCAGCATATCCTTGCCCAGGCGATGTTGACGGAACTGATGATCGAGCGTCCGCGGGATGCCGCCCTGCATAACCTGTTTGGCAAACTCCATGTCGCGATGCGTGACTTCGGCGCTGCGCTCGCCTGTTTTCATGATGCGATCGCGCTCGATCCCGGCGATTTCGACAGTTTCTACTGGATTGGCGGCCTCCAACAGAAGGCGGGTGAGAATGAAGCCGCTGAAGCGGCCTATGTCCGGGCGGCGCAACTCCAGCCGCTGATCCGACGGCAGGCCGGCGGATTTCCCGCGGAGTTTCGTGTTCTGGCGTTGTTCGCCCCGTTCGCCGGCAACACGCCGTCGGACTATCTTTTCAAGAACGCGCCTTACGACACGGATACGCTCGCGCTGATTCCCGGCATCCGCCACGGTCTGGATCGGTTGCGTGGCGCGCAGGTGATCGTGAATCTGATTTCCGATGCGGACCAGGCCGGCGCGCTGTTGCCGCTGGCCGGCGACCTGGCGGACCAACTCGGCTTGCCCGTGGTCAACGATCCCCGCAAGGTTCGGCAGACCACGCGCGAGAACGTCGCGCTGCTTCTCGCGGGGATACCGGGGTGCCGGATCCCGAAGGTTTTGCGTCATGGCGCGGGCGACGGGTTTTCCGTGGCGCTTTCCGAACCGGATCTGTCCTACCCCGTCCTGGTCCGGCCGGCTGGAACGCATGGCGGTACCGATTTCGACAAGATCGAGGGAGCCGCGCAACTCAAGAGCGTTCTGGGCGAGCGTCCCGATACCGATCATTATGTAATCGAATATATCGACTACCGTTCAACGGACGGCTATTTCCGAAAGTACCGCTTCATGTTCGTCGGCGGAGAGATATTGCCGTATCATCTGGCGATAAGCGAGGACTGGAAGGTTCATCACGATAGCACGGACATGGAGCATCATGACTGGATGCAACGGGAGGAAGAAGCCTTTCTGAACGAACCGGCCTCCGTGTTCGGTCCTGCGCATTATCGCGCGCTGCAAATGATTCGGCGCGCGGTCGATCTCGATTTCTTCGGGATCGATTGCGGCCTGGACCGGTCCGGAAATCTCGTCGTGTTCGAGGTCAATGCATCCATGCTGGTTCATGAGGACAACGAAAAGTTTCCCTACAAGAATGCCTTCGTCGGCCGGATCAAGCATGCCTTCGACACCATGCTGCGCAAGATGGCGATGAAAGCGGCGTAAGCGATCCGGCAGCTTCGCCGCTCGGCCAGCGGCGGAAAACGTCTATACCGGCAGCGCGATGGTGTATTTGACCTGACTCAGCGCGAAGCTCGATTCGATCGAGGCGATGCCGTCGAGCCGCGTCAGCCTGTTTTTCAGGAACGCTTCATAGGAGGCGAGGTCGGCGACGACCACGCGCAACAGATAGTCGCGGTTGCCGGTCATCAGATAGCACTCCAGCACTTCCTCCCAGCCGGAGATCGCCTTCGCGAAGCGGGTGAGGTCGGCTTCCTTCTGCCGCTCGAGCTTGATCGAGATGAAGACGCTGACCGGAAGTCCCAGCGACTTCTGGTCCACCAGCGCCATGTAGCGTGTGATGACGCCGCGGCTTTCCAGCAGGCGCACGCGGCGATGACAGGGCGACACCGATAACCCGACCTTGTCGGCCAGTTCCTGCATGGTGATGCGGCTGTCGGCCTGGAGGTGCCTCAGGATTTTGCGGTCGATGGTATCGAGGGCGGTCATTAGGATATATTTCCAATAATGAACATATATCGGTAAATTATACCAATATCGGCGGGTATGTCGATTGAAATTGAGAAAACCGGCGACCGGTTGGGGGCTACTCTGAACGTTGAGAAGAGTCCCGGCGTCATGGCCCGCCAAGCGCGGGCATGACGGATTCGGCCGGGGCCCGACAATGAGGCCTGCCATGCCCGCCGATGCCGCACGTCTTGAAATCCTGACAGCGCTCGCACGCAAGGCATTGTGGCTGTCGTCGTGGACGATCCATAATGCCAATCACATCCGGCCCAATGTCGACGGGTTGAAGGTCGGCGGCCATCAGGCGTCCTCGGCCTCGCTCGCGACCATCATGTCGGCGCTGTACTTTTCGGTGCTGAAACCGGAGGACCGCGTCGCGGTGAAGCCGCATGCGAGCCCGGTGTTTCATGCGATCCAGTATCTGTTCGGTCATCAGGCCCGCGACAAGCTGGAGAATTTTCGCGGCTTCAAGGGCGCGCAATCCTATCCGTCGCGCACCAAGGACGTGGACGATGTCGATTTCTCCACCGGCTCGGTCGGTCTCGGCGTCGCGCAGACGCTGTTCTCGTCGCTGGTGCAGGACTACGTCAAGGCGCACGGCTGGATGAAGGACCGTCCCGAGGGGCGGATGATCGCGCTGGTCGGCGATGCCGAGATGGACGAGGGCAACATCTTCGAGGCGCTGCTGGAAGGCTGGAAGCACGGCCTGCGCAACACATGGTGGGTCGTCGACTACAACCGGCAGAGTCTCGACGCGGTCGTGCGCGAAGGTCTCTGGGAGAAGTTCGAGTCCATGTTCCGCAATTTCGGTTGGGACGTGGTCATCGTGAAGTATGGCCGCCTGATGCAGGCGGCGTTCGCGGAACCGGGCGGGGAGGCGTTGCGGCGCTGGATCGATACGTGTCCCAACCAGATGTACGCGGCGCTGTGCTTTCAGGGCGGCGCGGCATTCCGCAAGCGCTTGCAGGACGAGATCGGCGATCAGGGCGACGTGTCCGCCTTGATCGACCGGCGCAGCGACGACGAATTGCTGGCGCTGATGTCGAACCTCGGCGGCCACGACATGGCGAGCATGTGTGAGGCGTTCGAGGCCATCGATCACGACCGCCCGGTCTGTTTCATCGCCTACACCATCAAGGGTGTCGGCCTGCCGTTCCAGGGCCACAAGGACAACCACGCGGGTCTGATGACGCCGGCGCAGATGGAGAAATGGCGCGCGTCGCAAAACATCCGTCCGGGCCACGAATGGGACAAGTTCGAGGGACTTGCGCAGGATCCGGCGGCGCTCGAGGCGTTTCTGGCGCGGGTGCCGTTCAACCGCGACGGACGCCGCCGCCTGACCGCGCCCGCGATCGACGTGCCGCAGCATCTCGCGTTCACGCCGGCGCCGCAGATGTCCACCCAGCAGGGTTTTGGGCTGATCCTCAACGAACTCGGCAAGGGCCAGACCGATCTTGCGTCGCGCATCGTCACGGCGTCGCCCGACGTGACCGTGTCCACCAATCTCGGCGCATGGGTCAACCGCCGCGGTCTGTTCGCGCGCGGCGAGGCGGCCGATCTGTTTCGCAAGGAGAAGATTCCATCGACCTTCGCATGGGATTTTTCGCCCGACGGACAGCACATCGAGCTTGGCATCGCCGAGGCCAATCTGTTCATCCTGATGTCGGCGCTGGGGTTGTCGCATTCGATCAACGGCGAGCGGCTCTTGCCGATCGCGACGCTGTACGATCCCTTCATCGGCCGCGCGCTCGATCAGTTGAACTACGCCTGCTATCAGGACGCCCGCTTCATGGTGGCGGGAACGCCGTCCGGCATCACGCTCGCCCCGGAGGGCGGCGCGCACCAGTCGATCGCGACGCCGCTGATCGGCATGGCGCAGGACGGGCTGGCGTCATTCGAGCCGGCCTTTGTCGATGAACTCGCGGTCATGATGCGCTGGGGTTTTCAGCACATGCAGCGCGAACTGACCGACGAGGGCGACGATCGCAACGGCATGCGCAGCGGCGGGTCGGTGTACTTGCGCTTGTCGACGCGGACCATCGAGCAGCCGCAGCGGATGATGACGCCGGACCTGGAGAAGGCCATCACGGACGGCGCCTACTGGCTGCGCAAGCCCGGTCCCAACGCGGAAGTGATCGTCGCCTATACCGGCACGGTGGCGCCCGAGGCCATCGAGGCCATCGGCATGCTCGGCGAGAGCCGCAGGGATGTCGGGCTATTGGCGATCACCTCCGCCGACCGGCTGCATGCGGGATGGACCGCCGCGCGGAAAATCCGCCGCGACCGCCGGCATCCGAGCTTCCTCAGCCACATCGAGAAGCTGCTGTCGCCGCTGCCGCGCGACTGCGGCATTGTCACCGTGCTCGACGGCCATCCGGCGGCGCTCGGCTGGATCGGCGCCGTCTGCGGCCATCGCATGGAAGCGCTCGGCGTCGAGCATTTCGGCCAGACCGGCACCATCGACGACCTCTACCGGCACCATGGCATCGACGCCAACGCCATCATCGACGCGGCGGAATCGCTGACATCCGGCGCGCCGGTGCGGCACCGGAAAATGGCGGTGTGATTTTTACCCTGCCCTGGAGGGGAGGGCGGGATCGTTGCCTTGCGTCGCACGGACGCAAGACCCTATATCTGCGTCAGCCGCGACACGGCGTCCCGCAGATGGCGGGTTCATTTCCCGGTCGGTTCGTGCAAGGATGCCAGCCGAACACTCCGTTCCCCCAAGTTTTCAAGAACATCGTGAGGTTTCGCCATGGTCAATCGCATGCAATTCTATATCGACGGCGCCTGGGTCGATCCCGCCGTCAGGAAATCCACGCCGGTCGTCAATCCGGCGACGGAAGAGGCGATGTATGAAGTTGCCCTCGGCTCCAAGGCCGATGTGGACAAGGCCGTGGCGGCCGCCAAGCGCGCCTTCGCGACGTTCTCGCAGACCAGCCGCGAGGAGCGTGTGGCACTGCTCGAGAAGATCGTCGCCGCCTACAAGGGCCGCATGAAGGACATCGGCGCCGCCGTCTCCGACGAGATGGGCGCGCCGCTGCCGATGGCGGAAAAGCTGCAGGCCGGCGCAGGCCTCGGCCACATCATGTCCACCCTCGAGGTGCTGAAGAAGTACGAGTTCGAGGAGCAACTGCCGTCCGCCACCGTGGTCCGCGAGCCGATCGGCGTCGTCGGCATGATCACGCCGTGGAACTGGCCGCTGAACCAGATCGCCTGCAAGGTCGCGCCCGCGATCGCCGCCGGCTGCACCATGATCCTGAAGCCGTCCGAGTTCACGCCGACCTCGGCGCTGATTTTCGCGGAAATCCTGCATGAAGCCGGCGTGCCGAAGGGTGTGTTCAACCTCGTCAATGGTCTTGGCCCCGAGGTCGGCGCCGCCATGAGCGAGCACCCGGACATCGACATGATCTCGTTCACCGGCTCGACCCGCGCCGGCATCGACGTCGCCAGGCGCGCCGCGCCGACGGTGAAGCGCGTCAGCCAGGAACTCGGCGGCAAGTCGCCGAACGTCATCCTCGACGACGCCGATCTGACGAAGGCTGTGACCGGCGGCGTCATGCACATGTTCAACAATTCCGGCCAGTCCTGCAACGCGCCGTCGCGCATGATCGTGCCGCTCTCGAAAATGAAGGAAGTGGCCGCGATCGCCAAGGGCGTGGCCGACAAGACCAAGGCGGGCGATCCGCGCGCCGAAGGCACCACCATCGGTCCCGTCGTCAACCGCAACCAGTGGAACAAGATCCAGGCGCTGATCCAGAAGGGCATCGAGGAAGGCGCGACGCTGGTCGCCGGCGGTCCCGGCCTGCCGGAAGGCGTCAACAAGGGCTTCTACGTTCGCCCGACCGTGTTCGCCGACGTCACCGAGAAGATGACCATCGCCAACGAGGAAATCTTCGGGCCCGTGCTTGCGATCATGGGCGCCAAGGACGAGGCGGATGCGGTGCGCATCGCCAACGACACGCCGTACGGCCTGGCCGGCTATGTGTCGGCCGGTACCGTCGAGCGTGCGCGCAAGGTGGGTCGCCAGATCCGCGCCGGCAACGTCAACCTGCAGGGCGTGCCGAACGACCGTACAGCCCCGTTCGGCGGCTACAAGCAGTCCGGCAACGGCCGCGAGTGGGGCAAGTTCGGCCTGGAGGAATATCTCGAGGTGAAGGCGATCGCCGGTTTCAACGCGGCGTAAGCCGCAGGCCGGGTATCTGACATCGGAACGCCGGGGCGGCTTCGCTCCGGCGTTTCTGTTTTACCTTCCCCCTCCAAGAGAGGGTAATCAAGATCATCCGCCCAGCGCGCCCTGCGTGTTCACATACAGCGCGTAGATCGATTGACTCCCGGCCATGAACAGCCGGTTGCGCTTTACGCCGCCGAAGCAGACGTTGGCGCAGCGCTCGGGCAATGCGATGCGGCCGATCAGGTCGCCGTCCGGCGCGAACACCATGACGCCGTCGAGGTCGGGCGTGCCCATGCCCCAGCCGCACCACAGGTTGCCGTCGATGTCGCAGCGCATGCCGTCGGGCGTGCCGGGGCCGGCATCGATATGCACGCGTTTGTTCGAGATCGTCTTGCCGTCGGCGCTGACATCGTAGGCGAGAATTTTGCGGTTCGGCACGCCGCGGGATTCCACGACGTAGAGAATTGTTTCGTCGGGGGAGAAGCACAGGCCGTTCGGCCCGAGCACGCCCTCCGCGACAATGGTGGCCTTGCCGGTCTCGCCGTCGAGCCGATAGACGTTGGGTTCGATCTCGGACTCGGCCTTGTAGCCTTCGTAGTTGCCGAGCAGGCCGAACACGGGATCGGTGAACCAGATTGAGCCATCCGATTTCACGACGACATCATTCGGCGAATTCAGCCGCTTGCCCTCGAAGGAGTCGATCAGCACGGTGATCGACCCGTCGTATTCGGTGCGCGTGACGCGGCGCCCGCCATGCTCGCAGGTGACGAGCCGTCCCTGACGGTCGCGGGTGTGGCCGTTGGCGAAGTTGGAGGGCTTGCGAAAGACGGTGGTGCTGCCTGTTTCCTCGTCCCACTTGAGGATACGGTTGTTGGGAATGTCGCTGCACAGGAGATAACGGCCGTCGCCGAACCACACCGGACCTTCCGCCCAGCGCAGGCCGGTCGCCAGCCGCTCCACGGCCGACAATTTGAGCCAGTATTTCTCGAAGCGCGGATCGATCGCATGGATCGCGGGATCCGGATAATGCGTGGCGGGCTGCCATCCGGCGGCGTGGGCGGGCGGGTTGGACATCGTGTGCCTCGTTGTTGTGACGTTTCCTGTTGATCGTCTGCTATCACCGGGACGTTGCGGCGGCAAGCGTGCGGCCGTCTTGCCGCGTGCGCGGCGACGGGCGATACTCGGTGCGATGTTGCAAGAGCGAGAGACGACATGCCGCGCATTTTAATGACGGGCGCTTCGGGCGGGATCGGGACCAGCCTGCGCAAATTGCTGCCGCCGGTCTATCCCGATCTCGTGCTCAGCGACATCGAGCCGCCGGCCGATCTCGCAAGGGACGAGACGTTCAAGGCCGCCGATCTCGGCGATCTCGCGCAGGTCGAGGCGATCTGTGAAGGCGTCGACGGCATCCTGCATTTCGGCGGCTACTCGGTCGAGGGTCCGTGGGATGCGATCCTGCAGTCCAACATCATCGGCTGCTACAATCTGTTCGAGGCGGCGCGGCGCAAGGGCGTCAAGCGCGTGGTATTCGCCTCGTCGAACCACGCGGTCGGTTTCTATCCGCGCCATCATCGCATCGGCCCCGACGTGACGGGCCGTCCCGATAGCCGCTACGGCGTCAGCAAGCTGTTCGGCGAAGGGATGGGCTCGCTCTATGCCGACAAGCACGGTCTTCGCGTCACCTGCCTGCGGATCGGCAATTTCGGCGACAAGCCGATCGATCATCGGCGGCTCTCGATCTGGCTGAAGCCGGAAGACCTCGTGCAGTTGTGCCGCATTGGCCTTGAGCATGCGGATATCCGCTTCGAGATTTTGTACGGCGCATCCTTCAACGAGCGGGCGTGGTGGGACAATTCGCGGGCCTACGATCTCGGCTATCGCCCAACCGGCAAGGCCGAGGACTTCCGCGAGCATGCCATGGCCGAGCAGGCGAAGCTGCCGCCGGACCCGGTCGGCGACTACTATCAGGGCGGGGCGTTCTGCGGCATGGAGTTCGACGGCGACGCGAGCGGCATTGTCAAGTGGACCTAACAGACGTCGGGTTGCCTTGCATTTCAGCGGGTCGTCCCTGCCAAGTGCGCTATTGCGCACGGGAGCAGGGATCCATAACCACGGATACCGTGATAAGAGGTGACATCAGCTTACGTGCGCGTGCGAGACGGCGGCGCGTATGGGGCCCTGCTTTCGCAGGGGCGACCAAAGAGGACCGATAGATGGCCGACGGATTGCGCAAGGGATTGACCAGCTACGGTGACGCGGGGTTTTCGCTGTTCCTGCGCAAGGCCTTCATCAAGGCGATGGGCTATTCCGACGACGCCCTGAACCGGCCGATCGTCGGCATCACCAATACCTACAGCGACTACAATCCCTGCCATGGCAACGTGCCGCAGATCATCGAAGCGGTGAAACGCGGCGTCATGCTGTCCGGCGCCATGCCCATGGTGTTTCCCACAATCTCGATCGCGGAGAGTTTTTCGCATCCGACCTCGATGTATCTGCGCAACCTGATGGCGATGGATACCGAGGAGATGATCCGCGCCCAGCCGATGGACGCGGTGATCGTGATCGGCGGCTGCGACAAGACGCTGCCGGCGCAGATCATGGCGGCGGTCAGCGCCGACCTTCCGACCGTGGTGATTCCGGTCGGGCCCATGGTGGTCGGCCATCACAAGGGCGAGGTGCTGGGCGCCTGCACCGATTGTCGCCGTCTTTGGGGCAAGTACCGCGCCGGTGAGATCGACGACGTCGAGATCGAGGCGGTCAACGGCCGTCTCGCGCCGTCGGTCGGGACTTGCATGGTGATGGGTACGGCCAGCACCATGGCCTGCGTCACCGAGGCGTTGGGCTTGTCATTGCCGATGAGCGCGACGATCCCCGCGCCGCACGCGGAGCGTTTCCGGTCGGCGGAAGCCAGCGGGCGTGTCGCGGCAGAGATGGCAAAGAAGAAGGGACCGAAGCCGAGCGAGCTGCTGACGGCCAACTCGTTCCGCAACGCGCAAGTGGTGCTGCAGGCGATCGGCGGCTCGACCAACGGCCTGATTCACCTGACTGCCATCGCAGGCCGCACCAAACATCGCGTCGATCTCGAAGCCTTCGACACCCTCGGTCGCGAGGTGCCGGTGCTGATCGACCTCAAGCCGTCCGGCGATCACTACATGGAGCACTTCCATCATGCCGGCGGCGTGCCGAAGCTGATGGCGCAACTCGGCGACCTCGTCGATCTCGATCAAAAGACCGTCACCGGCCAGACCTTGCGCGAAGTGGTCGCGGGCGCCGAGGATGTGCCGGGGCAGGACGTCATTCGTCCGCGCGGCAAGCCGATCAAGCCGGAAGGCGCGATGGCGGTGCTGCACGGCAATCTCGCGCCGCGCGGCGCGGTCATCAAGCATTCCGCCGCATCGCCAAAGCTGCTGCAGCATACCGGGCGTGCGGTGGTGTTCGAATCCGTCGAGGACATGACGTTGCGGGTCGACGATCCCGCCCTCGACGTGAATGCCGACGACGTGTTGGTGTTGCGCAACGCCGGGCCGAAGGGCGCGCCGGGCATGCCGGAAGCCGGCTATCTGCCGATCCCGAAGAAACTCGCGCGCGAAGGTGTCAAGGATATGGTGCGGATCTCCGATGCGCGCATGAGCGGCACCGCGTTCGGCACCATCGTATTGCACATTACGCCGGAGTCGGCCGACGGCGGACCGCTGGCGCTGGTCCGAAGCGGCGACCGGATCCGGCTCGACGTGGCCGGGCGGCGGATCGATCTGCTGGTCGACGAAGCGGAGCTTGAGAAGCGCCGCGCGGCGCAGCCAAAGCCGTCAACGCCGGATTGGGCCAAGCGCGGCTACGCGCATCTGTTCAATGAAACGATCCTGCAGGCCGACGAGGGCTGCGATTTCGACTTCATGACCGGGAAGGGCAAGGGGTAGCTGAAGTTCGCTACCATCGTTCATCTCGTCATGACCGGGCTTGTCCCGGTCATCCGCATTTTTATCTTGTCGAGCCCCGCGTAAGACGTGGATGGCCGGAATGAATCCGGCCATGACGGAGGAGTGGTGTTCGTAGCTACTTCCCCTTGTCCAAAAATTTCTTCACCGCGGCGCGGAACTCGTCGGTGTGCATGCAGTCGATGATGGCTTCCTTCTCGGCATCGAGCTGCGCGTCGATCGGATTGATCGCCGCGCTGTGGACCAGCGCCTTGGTTGCGGCGATCGCCGCCGGCGAATTCTTCGCGAGCCGTTCGGCCAGCGTGCGCGTTGCGGCTTTCAACTCGCCGGCCGGAACGATCTTGGCGAGCAGGCCCCATTCGTAGGCTTGCGCAGCCGAAAAGCTGTCTTCCGCCAGAAAAATCTGCAAGGCACGGCGCGCCCCGACGGCGCTGACCACGCCCACGGTGCCGCCGCCGTCGGGTGAGACGCCGATCTTGGCGTAAGCCGGCGTGAAGCGCGCGTCGTCGGCCGCGATGCACATATCGCCGACGAAGGCGAGCGACAGTCCCGCGCCGGCGGCCGAACCGTGCACGCTGGTCAGAACGATCTTGTTCATCCGGCGCAGCGTCTCGATGAAAGCGTGATAATGCCGCAGCAGTTCGCCGACCACCGGGGCGACGTTGTCGGCGGCGGAGGCGGCGCCGATGGTTTGCAGGTCGCCGCCGGCGGAAAAGGCCCGGCCTTCGCCCTGGACGATCAGCACGCGGAGATCGTCACTGGCTTCGACCTCGGCGGCCAGGTGTTCCAGCTTTTTCGCGATGGCGAGGTCGATCGAGTTGAAGGCTGCCGGACGATTGAGCGTGATGGTGGCGATGGGGCCATCGATCGCGAGCAGTGCGGGGTCGTCTGAAGATGCAGTCGGGTTGGATGACATTTTAACGGCCTCTGCCTGGAAAAACCGAGCACCAGTTAGATCGCAGAAACGCCGGAGTGACAATGCCGTGTCTGATGCGGACTGGCGGGGTGCGGTGAGGCCGGGGTTCGTTCAGCCCCCGCCACCGGCGAGCTCCGCAGTCAGGTCGCGGTTTCCAGCTCGCGCCGCACGCCGGCGATGTCGGCCAGTGCCGGCAGGCCGGCTTCGTTGCCGAGCCGCTGGATCTTGTAGGTCGATGCGGCGCGTGCGAAGCTGAAGTGCTCGGCCCAGCTCAGGCCGGGATTGTTCAAATAGGAATAGACATAAGCGCCGTGGAAGACGTCGCCGGCGCCGTTGGTGTCGATGACGCGGTCGCGCGCGATGCCGAGCGCGGGCAACGCGTGAACCGCGCCGGTTTCGTCGTACCAGAGCAGGCCGCGCTCGCCCATTGTCACGCCGCCGACACGGCAGCCGCGGCTCTTGAGATAGTCGAGCATGGCGGCGGGCTGCATCTCCATCTGCTCGCACAATCGCTCGGCCACAATCGCGACATCGATGAACTGAAGCACCTCGTGCGTGTTGGTGCGCAGGCCGCCGCCATCGAGCGAGGTGAGGATGCCGGCCTCGCGGCACAGCTTCGCGTAATGAATGGCGGCGTCGGGCTGATGACCGTCGATGTGCAGCGCGCGGCAGCCGCCGAGATTCAGAATCGGAAACGGATGAATGTGTTCGTCGTCGCGGCAGCGCACGATGGCGCGCTTGCCGTCCTTGGGCATGATGAAGGACAGCGATGACGTCTGCACCTTTCGCGGATGCACGGAGATGCCATACTTCGCCGTCATGTCCTGAAACATTCGCCCGAGCCAGTCGTTCGCGACCGTCGCCAGCAGGTCCGGCACGATGCCGAGCTTGGCGCAGCAGAACGCCGCGGTGACCGCGTTGCCGCCGAACGACACCGCGTAAGCCGAGGCGACATGCTTCTCGTCTCCGGTCGGCATGTGATCGGTGATGAAGGTAACGTCGATGTAGGTTTGTCCGATAAACAGAGCTTCCATTGAACGATCCGTGGTGCTTATCGACTGTGTCGCGACCGATGCGGGATGAGCGCGCTTCGTCGTTGACGTCTGTGCGGCTTGCGCTCTAACTGCGGATATCACGATACGGGCTGCATAACTGTATATTGTCCGCGGCGATAAGCTGCAACAATGGCTCGAATTCCTCGTATCCGAGGCGTCGCCGCTACGGTCAATCGCCTGAACGTGTCCATGGTTCCCGAACAGGGAAAATGAAAAGGATGGAACGATGACGGTCTATTCCGGTCCGGTGTTCGACATGGCGGTCCAGCAATTCGGAGTGATCGCCGATCACCTGTCGATTCCGATGGATGAGCGCGATCGCATCCTGATGCCGAAGCGGGCCGTCACGGTGTCCTGTCCGATCCATCGCGACGACGGCTCGATCGCGGTGTTCGAGGGTTATCGCGTGCAGCATCACCTCACGCTCGGCCCGACCAAGGGCGGAACACGCTTTGCGCTGAGCGTCGATCTCGGCGAGGTCGCCGCGCTCGCGATCTGGATGAGCTGGAAATGCGCGCTCGCGGGATTGCCTTACGGCGGCGCCAAGGGCGGCATCAGGATCGACCCCGCATCGATCTCGAAGCGGGAATTGGAAGCGGTATCGCGCCGTTACATGCAGGAGATGATTCCGTTCGTGGGTCCGCACACCGACGTGATGGCGCCGGACATGGGCACCAACGAGCAGGTGATGGCATGGTTCATGGATACGTATTCCATGTATCAGGGCCGGACCGTCACCGAGATCGTCACCGGCAAGCCGGTTTCGTCCGGCGGTACGCTCGGCCGCCGCGAAGCCACCGGGCGCGGCGTCGCCTATCTGGCGCGGCGCGTGATGAAGGATCTCGACATCGCCCTCAACGACGCGACCGCGGTCGTGCAGGGGTTCGGCAATGTCGGCTCCTATGCGGCGCTCGAATTGCATGGTCATGGCGTCAAGGTCGTCGCGGTCAGCGATCATACCGGCGCGCTCTATGACAGGAAGGGACTCGATATTCCCGCGCTGATGCGTCACGCCGCCGCGCACGGCAGCATCGATGGATATTCCAGCCAGTTGCACTACGATCCGGCGGCGATCCTGACGCTGCCGTGCGACGTGCTCGTTCCCGCCGCGATGGAGCGTGTCATCGACGCGCACGTCGCTGCGAACCTGAAATGCCGCGTGCTGGCCGAGGGGGCCAACGGACCGACGACGCCGGAGGCCGATCTGATCCTGGAGAAACGCCAGCGCGAGATTTTCCTGATCCCGGATATTCTCTGTAACGCCGGCGGCGTGATCGTCAGTTATTTCGAATGGGTGCAAGACCTGCAGCAACTGTTCTGGGAAGAGGAGGAGGTCACGCGCCGCGAGTATCACATCCTCGACCGGGCCTTCGGCCAGATGGTCAGCCGCGCCGAAAAGGATAATATCCCGCATCGTACGGCCGCCATGGCGCTCGGCGTCGAAAAGGTGCGTGCCGCCAAGGCCACGCGGGGACTCTTTCCGTGATTGCGGGACTCGACCACGTCGTCATCGTCGTGCGTGACATCGAGGCCGGTGTCGCGGCGTACCGGTCCTTGTTCGCGCGCGCTCCGGCGTGGCGGGCCGAGGCCGATGGCGTCGCAACGGCGCTGTTCACGCTCGACAACACGACATTGGAATTGATGGCGGCTGCCGCCGACACGGACGCGGCGGCGCGTATCCGCGCCGTGCTCGAAGCGCAAGGCGAGGGGCTCGCGAGCATCTGCTTCCGCACCGGCGATATCGGGCGGATGCACCGCAGGCTGGAGCGGCTGGCACTGAAACCCGCGCCGGTCGGGGAGGCCGAGAGTCGCGACCTCGCGTCGGGCGCGACGTTTCAATGGAAGCGAACCCGCACCGGGACCGAGGCGACCCGCGGCGTGCGGCTGTTCTTTCTTCAACGCGAGGCCGAGCGGCCTGTCTCGCCGGTGATGGCTTCCGCGCCGATCGCCGCGCTGGATCACGTCGTGGTCGCAACCGGCGATCCCGAACGCGCGGCGGCGCTGTATGGCGCGCGGCTTGGTCTCGACATGGCGCTGGACCGCTCGCATCCCGACTGGGGACGGCTGATGTTCTTCCGTTGCGGCGATCTCATCGTCGAAATCGCGCACCATCCCGGCAGCGGCATGGACCCTGCGCGGGATCGCCTCCGGGGCCTGTGCTGGCGCGTGGAGAATGCCGACGCGACGCGCGAGCGTCTGCTGTCCGCCGGCACCGATGTCTCCGACGTGCGCGCCGGACGAAAGCCGGGCACGCGGGTGATGACGGTGCGCAGCGGCACCTGCGGAGTTCCGACGCTGCTGGTGGAACGATCGCCGCGGCCGGCGTGAACCGGATGGATTGACCTGCCCTGAAATGGCAGCGCGACCCGGAAGGGATGCGGCTGCGCATTGAAGCGCAATCATCAATTTACCGCGCACGGTATGCTCACGAATCCCCGGAACCGCGCACGCAGGCTGCGGACGGGTGCGCCGGAAATCCTGTAATCCGGAAATCGCACCAGGAAACGCGAGATCGCAATCGTGCCTTCGAGGCGCGCCAGCGCCATGCCGGCGCATTGATGCGGGCCGGTGATGAAAGCAAGGTGACGGTTCGGGGTGCGGCCGACGTCGAACCGCTCGGGGTCCGGAAATTGCCCGGGGTCGCGATTGGCCGCGCCGATGCCCAACGTGACGAAGGTGCCCGCAGGCATGGCGATGCCGCCGATCTCGACAGCTTCGGTGGCCATCCGGTTGCCGAGCTGGTTGGAGCTTTCAAAGCGCAGGATTTCCTCGACAGCCGTTTTGATGAGCGAGGGATCGTCGATCAGGCGCTGCTTCTGGTCGGGATTCTGCCACAGAGCGACCAGGCCGTTGCCGATCAGGTTGGTGGTGGTCTCGTGCCCTGCGTTGAGCAGGAAGATGCAGTTGTGCAGGAGTTCTTTCTCGCTCAGCCGTTCGCCGTTGTCCTCGCCCTGAATAAGGCGCGTCAGCACATCGCGGTCGGGGTTGCCGGGCTTTGCGCGACGGCGTTCGACCAGCGTTTCGAGATAGGCGAGAAAATCCTTCACCGCGGTGTTGCCGCGTGCGAAGGCCTCGGGCGAGATGACCGGCTCGAGCGCGCCCAAAATCGCGAGCGACCAGTCGCGCAGCGGTTCGCGCTCGCCGTGCGGCACGTCGAGCAGGTTGCCGATCACTTCTACGGGAATGGCCGAGGCATAATCCCCGATCAGTTCGACATCGCCCTCAGCCCCCTTGATCGCAAGCCCGTCGAGCAACCGGTCGATCAGCGCGATCAGATAAGGCTCCATCTCGGCGATGGCGCGGGGCGACAGCGCACCCATCATCAGCCGCCGCACGCGGGTATGGGACGGCGGATCGTTGAACACGAGGCTCGTGGTGTGATGCTCATAGAGCAGGGAGTCGCCGTATTTGGGCTTGAACTCGCGTTTCTTGTCGGAGCTGAATTGCTTTGTGTTCTTGTAGATCGCGACGAGGTCGTCGTAGCGGGTCAGGAAATAGCTGCCGTTCGGCATGCGCTTGACCGGATCGTTCTCCCGCAGCGCACGATAAACTGGGTAGGGATCGGCATAGAAGTCCGGCGTCAGCTTCTCGATATCGAAGCCTGCCGACATATCCCGCGTGCTGCCGTCCATGCTGCCATTCACTCCCTGAGGGCGGTTATACGGTTTTAGCCCTTCTCGAACCTGCCGTTCAGTCTAAACTCGGCGCATTGAATCACAACCCCGCCTCGATCGGATCACGACATGCAAGCTGACACCAAGGCCGATGGCGCGCCGGCCTGGCCCGAGAATATCTTTCAGAGTCTCAAGCGATACGACGTCCGGCAGGTTGCCTATGTCCCCGATGCCGGCCACTCGCACCTGATCGAGCGCGTGATCGGCGAGCCCTCCATGCGTGCGGTGTCGCTGACGACCGAGGAGGAGGGCATCGCCTTGATGGCCGGCGCCTGGACCGGCGGCCAGCGCAGCGCGCTGCTGATGCAGTCGAGCGGCGTCGGCAACTGCATCAACATGCTGTCGCTGGTTCAGATTTTCCGGCTGCCGTTCCTGACCATCGTGACCATGCGCGGCGAGTGGGGCGAATTCAATCCATGGCAGGTGCCGATGGGCTCGACAACGGCCGGTGTCCTTGAATTGAGCGGCGTGCAGGTGCTGCGTGCCACGATGCCGGACGAGGTGGCCGAGGTGATGGAAGCCGCCGCATCGCAGGCCTACAACGCCTGCACGCCGACGGCGGTGTTGTTGTCGCAGCGGCTGATCGGAGCAAAGGTGTTCGTGAAATGAGCAAGACCAATCTTCTCGATCGCCGCGCCGTCGTCGCAAAACTGCTGGAAGGCCGCAAGAACGCCATCGCGGTCGGCGGTCTCGGCGCATCGACCTACGACATTGCCGCCGCAGGCGACCATAACCGCAATTTCTATCTGTGGGGCGGCATGGGCGGCGCCGTGATGATCGGCCTCGGCCTTGCACTGGCGCAGCCGAAGACGCCGGTCGTGGTCATCACCGGCGACGGCGAGATGCTGATGGGTCTCGGCAGCCTTGCAACCGTCGCCCTGCAGCAGCCGGCCAACCTGTCGATCGCGGTGCTGGACAACGAGCGGTACGGCGAGACCGGCGGGCAGGCCAGTCACACGTCCGGATCGGTCGATCTGGTCGGCGTGGCCCGCAGTTGCGGAATTGCGGACGCGCGCTCGATCGGCACCATGGCGGACATTGCGGCGTTCGCGGCTTCCATGCAGGATGTCGGCGCCGGACCTCGTTTCGCCAGCATCAAGATCGACGGTGCCAATCTGGAGCGGGTACTCACGCACCGGGATGGCGCCTTCATTGTTTCGCGTATTCGGGGCGATCTGGGGTTCATGCCTATCTAAGGTTGCATTCTGGTTTGATGCGGCGCAGCATTTCCTTGACTGCGCCGAAGTGAGTGCTTACTCACGTCTCCATGAGCAGCCTGCGGATGACCAGCGATCTGCGCCGGGAGTTGATCCTGGGCGCCGCGAAGCGATGCTTCGCGCGCTATGGCTTTGCGGGCACGACCACCAAAAGCGTGGCTGCGGCCGCTTCGATCTCCGAAGCGCTGCTGTTCAAGCATTTTCCCAGCAAGTCGGCGCTCTACGCCGAAATTCTTGCCGAGGCGTGCGAGACCGACCCGGCATTGCATCGGTTGCTCGATCGTGAGCCGTCGACGGAAACGTTGGTCGCGCTCGTTCGCGGCATGGTTGAGCACTTTCTGAGTGCTTCCGCTTCGCCGGATCGGGAAGAAGCCCAGCGCCTGCGCCTGATGATCTCAAGCCAGCTCGATGATGGCGAGTTTGCCCGCTTGCTCTACGACAAGATTCGAGACCTGATCGGGTCGGTCTTCACGCTGTCGCTGGAGCGCGCAATCGCCGCCGGCGACGCCGTGCCTGCCGAACGCGAGCCGCTCAACCTGTTCTGGTTCGCGCACCATACCGTTTTGATGATGGTGCTGACCAAGCTGCCTGCCGTTCCGGCGCTGTCGTATGGCGACGCGCCGGGTCTGGAGCGGCAGGTCTGTGAATTCATTCTTCGTGGAATCGGCCTGAATGCGAAGGCAATTGCCTTGCATCTGGACCGGGAACCTGTATTCAACGCCGCCCCATATGTCGGCCGGGAAAGCGCACCCGTCAGCCATAGAAAGTGCATGACATGACGATCACATCCGAAGGCAAAACTGGCGATCAGACGAGCCCGGCCGCCCCGCACGCCGGCGAGAAGCCGCGGAAGCGGCCGGTGCGTACGATACGCTGGTTCATCATTGTCGGCGTCCTGCTCGCGATCCTGGTGGGGGCGCTGGTCGGGTTCAACGCGTTCCGCGCGCATATGATCGCGCAGTTTTTCGCCAACAATAAGCCGCCGCCGGCATCCGTATCCGTCGCGTCGGCGAAATCCGAAGTCATTCCGAATCTGCTGACGGCCGTCGGCGAGCTTGCCGCGGTCCATCAGGTCAATGTCACTTCGGATGTCAGCGGCCGCATCACCGACATCATGTTCGAGGCCGGCACGCATGTGAAGGCGGGAACGCCGCTGGTGCAGTTGTTCGATGGACCGGATCAGGGCGATCTCGCGAGCTTCAAGGCGCAGGCTACCGTCGCAAAGCTGTCGCTGGATCGCGCGCAACAGCTCGCCGCGCGCCAGTTCGGTCCGCAGGCGACCGTGGATCAGGCGCAGGCGGCGTTTGACCAGGCCAATGCCGGCATCGCCAAGACCGAGGCGATCATCTCGCAGAAGCTGGTCCGTGCTCCCTTCGACGGTGAACTCGGCGTGCGTCATGTCGAGGTCGGCCAGTTCCTCACCGCGGGCACGCAGATCGTGTCGCTCACCGACCTGTCGACGCTCTATGCGAACTTCACGGTGACGGAAAAGGACAGCGGCCAGCTCAAGGTAGGCCAGACCGTCCGCATCGTGGTGGACGCCTATGCGGGCCGCACCTTCGATGGCAAGATCACGACCATCGAGCCGCAGATCAGCACGGATACCCGCAATATCCGCGTGCAGGCGACGATCGCCAATCCCGATCACATCCTGAAGCCCGGCATGTTCGCAACCACGACCGTCGTGCTGCCGGACAAGCCGGCCGTCGTCACGGTTCCTGAAACGGCCATCGATTACACGTTGTACGGAGACTCGGTCTATCTCATCACCGAGAAGAAGGAGAACGACGGCAAGACAAGCCTGACGGCCGTTCGTACTTTCGTGCAGACCGGCGACAGGGTCAACGGACGCGCCGTGGTCGTGAGCGGCCTGAAGGCGGGCGATGGCGTGGTGGCGGTCGGCCAGCTCAAGTTGCAGTCCGGCGCCGCTGTTGTGATCTCGTCGGATCCGGGACCGCAGATTCCGGCCAAGCCGCCGCTTTATTGAGAAATCGGAGCCTATCGCAATGAAGTGGACCGATATTTTCATCAAGCGGCCGGTGCTGTCCGTCGTGGTCAGCCTGCTGATCCTGCTGATCGGCTTCAAGGCCGCGACCAGCCTGCCGATCCGGCAGTATCCGAAACTGTCGAACACGGTCGTGAACATCACCACCGTGTATCCCGGTGCGTCGGCCGACCTGATCCAGGGATTCATCACGACGCCGATCGAGCAAGCGGTCGCGTCGGCGGAAGGCGTCGACTACATGACGTCGACGTCCGTGCTCGGCACCAGCACGATTCAGGTCTACATCAAGCTCAACTTCGATCCGAACCAGGCGCTGACCGAAGTTCTCGCCAAGGTGAATTCGGTCAAATACCTGATCCCCAAGGAATCCAACGACCCGATCGTCACCAAGTCGACGGGACAAACCACGGCCGTGATGTATCTCGGCTTCTCCAGCGAGAAACTCTCCGGCTCGGCGATCTCCGACTACCTCACCCGCGTGATTCAGCCGGTTCTGTCGACGGTCGACGGCGTCGCCTCCGCCGACATTCTGGGCGGACAGACCTTTGCCATGCGCTTGTGGCTCGATCCGGTGAAGATGGCCGGCCGCGGCGTTTCGCCGACCGACGTCGCGGCTGCGATTGCCGCCAACAACTATCAGGCCGCCGCCGGTCAGTCGAAGGGCTACTTCACCGTCTCGAACGTCTCGACCAATACCGATTTGCGGAATCTCGACGAATTCAAGCGCATGATCGTGAAATCCAAGGACGGCGGTTTCGTCCGGATGGAGGATGTCGCGACCGTCGAGCTCGCGGCGCAAAGTACCGACGCGAGCGTCGCCTTCAACGGCGAGCATGCGATCTTCATCGGCGTGCAAGCGACGCCGCAAGGCAACCCCCTGACGATCGTCAAGGGCGTGCGCGGCCTGTTTCCCGAACTACAGCGCAATCTTCCGCCTTCGATGAAGATGAAGGTGGCCTACGACTCGACCGCCTTCATTCAGTCGTCGATCAACGAAGTCGAGAAGACCCTGATCGAGGCGATCGGAATCGTGGTCGTCGTGATCTTCCTGTTCCTGGCGTCGTTCCGCTCGGTCATCATCCCGGTCGTCACGATCCCGCTGTCGCTGGTCGGCGTCTGCAGTCTGATGCTGATGATGGGTTTCAGTATCAATCTTCTGACGCTGCTCGCCATGGTGCTGGCCATCGGACTCGTGGTCGATGACGCGATCGTGGTCGTGGAGAATATCCATCGGCATCTGGAGGAGGGGAAGCCGCCCGTGCAGGCGGCCATGCAGGGCGCGCGCGAAATCGTGGGGCCCGTGATTTCCATGACCATCACGCTGGCGGCGGTGTATGCGCCGATCGGCTTCCTCGGCGGTCTGACCGGAGCGCTGTTCCGCGAATTCGCCTTCACGCTTGCGGGATCGGTGATCGTGTCCGGCGTCATCGCGCTGACGCTGTCTCCGATGATGTGTTCGATCTTCCTCAAGGGCGGCGAGCACGGACGCTTTGCGAAGGCCGTGGACCGGGTGTTCGGCCTGGTCACGCGCGGCTACGGGCGGCTGCTGGACCGCTCGCTCGATTATCGTCCGATCACGGCGCTGTTCGCGGTGACGATCCTCGGCCTCGTCGGCTTTCTCTATATGCACACGTCGGCGGAACTGGCGCCGGAGGAAGATCAGGGCATCGTCTTCGCGGTGACCAAGGCGCCGAAATACGCCAACATCGACTACGCCGACTATTACGGCGAGAAGCTCGACAAGGCGTTCGCGGGTTTTCCCGAGACCGATCTTCGCTTCGTCCTCAACGGCATCAACGGCCCGCAGGGCGGCATCGCCGGCATGCTGCTGAAGCCCTGGGATGAGCGGAAGCGCTCCTCGATCAAGCTGAAGCCGCTGGTTCAGGCCGAACTGAGCAAGATCGAAGGCGTTCAGGCTTTCGCCTTCAATCTTCCGCCGCTTCCCGGCGGTCCCGGCGGCTTGCCGGTGCAGATGGTCATCAGTTCGACCAGCGACTTCCGGCAGGTCTATGACCAGATGAACAAGCTGAAGGATGCCGCGCGCAAGAGCGGCCTGTTCATCGTCTCGGACAGCGATCTCGACTTCAATCAGCCCGTGGTGCGGGTGAAGATCGACCGCACCAAGGCGAGCGATCTCGGCATCAACATGCAGCAGGTCGGCAATACGCTCGCCGTATTGCTGGGCGGCAACTACATCAACCGGTTCAACCTCGAGGGACGGTCCTATCAGGTGATTCCGCAGGTGCCGCGCAGCATCCGGATTTCGCCGGAATCGCTCGGCGGTTACTACGTGCCGACATCGACCGGGCAACTGGTGCCGCTGTCGACCATCGTCTCGATCCAGACCGACACCGATCCGAATGCGCTGTCGCACTACAATCAGTTGAACTCCGCGACATTCCAGGCGGTGCCGATGCCGGGGGTGACGGTCGGGCAGGCCGTGGAGTTCCTCGAAGGGCAGGCGAAGAAGCTGCCGTCCGGCTTCAACCACGATTACCTCGCGGATTCCCGCCAGTACGTTCAGGAAGGCAACCAGCTTGCGGTCACCTTCGGCTTCGCGCTGATTATCATTTTCCTCGTGCTGGCGGCGCAGTTTGAAAGTCTGCGCGATCCCCTCGTCATCATGGTCAGCGTGCCGATGGCGATCGTCGGCGCGTTGATCCCGCTGTTCTTCGGGGCGGCGACGATGAACATCTACACGCAGGTGGGATTGCTGACGCTGGTCGGATTGATCAGCAAGCACGGCATTCTGATGGTGGAGTTCGCCAACGAGCTTCAGCTCAACGAGGGTCTCGACAAGCGCTCGGCCATCGAGATGTCGGCACGGGTCCGGTTGCGGCCGATCCTGATGACGACGGCCGCGATGGTCACGGGCCTGCTGCCCTTGCTGACCGCATCCGGTGCGGGTGCGGCAAGCCGCTTCTCGATCGGCCTCGTGGTCGTCGCCGGCATGCTGATCGGCACGATGTTCACGCTGTTCGTGCTTCCGGCGGTGTATGTCGCGATCGCGACCGACCACCGCGCCGGCGCGGAGTCGAAACGCAGCAAGGACATCGCGGACTTCGATCTTGGACCGAACTTGAGGCCGACCTGAGCCGGCTTCGACCGATGCCGATGACATGGGGGATCGGACATGGGGGATCGGACTTGGGGATCGAACTTGGGGGATCGGATTTGGGGGATCGGACTTGTCCGGTCCCCTTTTTGTTTTCATAGTCGGCCAACGAGAAAATCGGGGAGGCCGGCATGGTCAGCGAGTTCGCGGCGGGCGACTATCGATTCATTCCGGCCGTCTTTCAGTATTCCAGCGGGGTTGCGGCCAACACGGGCTTCGAGATCGAGCGCGTGCGCTTCGATCGCCCCGTTCCGCTTGCCGAAGGCTTTCAACGCGCCGCCGGGCACATCAAGGCGGCGGGACGTCCGTTGACCGCGTTCTGCGCCTGCGAATTGCGATCGCCGGGTGCTTTTACCGAGGACGGATTCCGCAAATTCAACGAGCATTATGTCAGGACGCTCGCCGAGTGGAAAATATTCGACGGCACGACCAACCCGGTCGCGCGCAGCAACGTCTGTCCCGAGATCGACCCGCCGCCGGAGCCGTCGTTCTACGCCTTTTCGTTCACGCGCCCGGGCGGCTGCACGTCGCCGACATTCGTGATCGCGGGCGGCGCGGAGGCTCGCGGCGGCGCGGGGAGCTATCCCGAGCGGATCACGCGCTATCGTGACGTCAGTCCCGACGGCATGAAGGACAAGGTGAGGTTCACCGCCGGCGAGATGCAGCGCCGTCTCGCGGAATTCGGCTTCGCCTGGCAGGACACCACTGCGGTGCAGGCTTACACCATTCGCGATTTTCACGCCGTGGCCGCGGAGCAACTGGTGCGGCCCGGCGCCTGCCGGTCCGGCCTGACCTGGCATTTCGCGCGGCCGCCGGTGATCGATCTCGAATTCGAGATGGACTGCCGCCGCGTGATGCAGGAGACGGTGGCCTGAATCGCGCTACCGTCCCGCCGCGTAGCCCTGCATGCCGCGCGGATTGGCGGCCGCGCGCCGCCGCCGCCCCACCTTCGATGCGGCGGTAAGCCGGCCCTCCGACCAGTCGGGGCCTATCTCCACGATGTGACCGCGCGCCTTCAGGGCCTTCACGGTGGCTTCCGGCACGCGGTTTTCCACCACCAGTACGCCGGGCCGGGCCGTGCGTGGCCAGAACGAAATCGGGAAATGCTCGGAGTGCCAGGCCGGGGCGTCGATCGCGTCCTGCAGGTTCATTTTTGCATGCACATGGCGCAGGAAGAACTGCGTCGTCCATTGGTCCTGCTGATCGCCGCCGGGCGAACCCCATGCCAGATACGGCTCGCCGTCGCGCAACGCCATGGTCGGGCTGAGCGTGGTGCGCGGCCGTTTGCCCGGCGCCAACGCGGCCGGATGGTTTTCCTCGAGCCAGAACATCTGCGCGCGGCTGCCGAGGCAGAAGCCAAGCTCCGGAATGACAGGAGACGATTGCAGCCAGCCGCCGGACGGCGTGGCCGAGATCATGTTGCCATCCCTGTCGATGATATCGAAGTGCACGGTGTCGCCGCGCACCTCACCGAAACGGCCGACGGTCGGCTCGCCGGCGCCCATCGCCCCGACCGCTTCGCGCTGCCCCTCCTGCCGTCGCAGCTTCACGACGCCTCCGAAGCCCTCGATCGAGCCGGGAACGAAGTCCAGCGAGGCGGTGTCGGAAATCAGTTTGCGGCGCTCGTCGTTGTAGGCGTCGGACAACAGCGTCTTGATCGGGATTTCCGTGAAATCCGGATCGCCGTAGAATTTTTCACGGTCGGCATAGGCGAGCTTCGCGCACTCGATCTGCAGATGGATGAATTCGGGGCCGGTGGGGTCGAGACCGTCGAGATCGAAACCCTTCAGCAGCGCAAGCTGCTGCAGCATCACCGGGCCCTGACTCCAGACGCCGCCCTTGCAGACGGTATAGCGGCCATAATCATAGGTCAGCGGCGCTTCGACGGTCGGTTGCCAGCGCGCCATGTCGTCGGCGCGCAGCACGCCGCGATGCGGCGATCCGCTGATGTCCATCACATCCTGCGTGCGGCAGAAGGCGTCGATGGCCTCAGCGACAAACCCCTGCGACCACGATTCGCGCGCGCGTTCGATCTGCGCGACGCGGTCGCCGCCCGCGCTTTCCGCTTCTTCCACGATACGGGTATAGGTCGCGGCCAGCGTCCTGTTGGTGAACAGCGTGCCCGGTTGCGGCACTTTGTCGTCCGGCAGGTAGATCGCCGCCGATGTGGTCCAGTGCTTGCGGAAAAGCTGTTCGACGGTGGCGATCGTCGCCGCCGCGCGTTCGACCAGCGGATAGCCGCTGTGCGCGTAGCCGATGGCCGTCTCCATCACATCGCGCACCCGCATCGTGCCGTAGTCGCGCAACAGCAGCATCCAGGATTCGAACGTGCCTGGCACGCATGCGGCGAGCAGGCCCGTGCCGGGCACCATGTCGAGACCCTCGGCGCGATAGTGCGCAATGGTGGCGCCGGCGGGCGCGGGGCCCTGACCGCAGATCACCTCGGTGCGGCCGCGCCTGACATCGTGAACGATGATCGGTACGTCGCCGCCGGGTCCGTTCAGGTGCGGTTCGACCACCTGGAGCGTGAAGGCGGTGGCAACGGCGGCGTCGAAGGCGTTGCCGCCTTTTTCCAGGATCGACATGCCCACCGCTGTGGCGATCCAGTGGGTCGATGTGACGACGCCAAAGGTGCCTTCGATTTCGGGGCGCGTCGTAAACGGATCGGGGTTGATGTTGCTCATTTTGGCGCGGCTCCCGCCGGATTGTTGACCGCGTGGCATGCGACCCCGCCGATCAGTTGCGGCACCTCCTTGCGGCAGAGGTCGAATGCCTCCGGGCAGCGCGGATTGAACGGACATCCCGGCGGCGGGTTGATCGGACTCGGGATCTCGCCTTTGACCGGGATGCGCTGCCGGCCCGTCATCGCGAGATCCGGAACGGCGCCGAGCAGCATCCGTGTGTAGGGCATGCGTGGATGCGCGAAAAGCTCGCGGCTTTCGGCGATCTCGACGATGCGGCCGAGATACATCACGCCGATCCGCGTCGCCATGTGGCGGACCACCGCGAGGTTGTGGCTGATGAAAAGATAGGTCAGCCCGAGCCTGTCCTGCAGATCGCGCATCAGGTTGAGGATTTGCGCCTGCACCGAGACATCGAGCGCCGAGGTCGGCTCGTCGCAGACGATGAATTCGGCTTCGGACGCCAGCGCGCGGGCGATCGCGATGCGCTGGCGTTGGCCGCCCGAGAATTCATGCGGGAATTTCAGTCCGTCATCGGGATGCAGGCCGACCAGGCTGAGCAGTTCGCCGACGCGGCTCCTGATGTTGCGGTCGCCCTGGATGATGTCGAAGGCGCGGATCGGCTCGGCGACGATGCTGTCGACCCGCAGCCGCGGGTTGAGGCTGGCATAAGGATCCTGAAAGATCATCTGGATGCGCCGGCGCAACGCCTTGCGCGCCGCAGCCTGTCTGGGACTGCTCATCGAAACGCCGTCGATGATGACTTCGCCCGATGTCGGCGGCAGCAATCCGACCACCATGCGCGCGACGGTGGTCTTGCCGGAGCCGGACTCGCCGACCAGTGCGAACGTCTCGCCCTTGACGATATCGAAATTGACATCGTTCACGGCTTTCAGAAGCTCGGGACGGCCGCCTTCGAGCAGGCGATTCAGCCACGGCTTCGACACATCGAACACGCGTCCCAGATGCCTGGCGTCGACGAACGGAGCAGCCGTCATGCCGCATGATCCCTGGTCGCCGCCGTGCCGTCGTAGAGATGGCACGCCACACGCTGGTTGCCGCATGCGATCGGATCCGGCCGTTCGACCCGGCAACGGTCGAAAACAGATGCGCAGCGCGGGTTGAACGCGCAGCCGGGCGGAATCGCCGACAGGCGCGGCATGGAGCCCGGAATCTGCACCAGCCGCTCGGCCTCGACCGCGAGCGTCGGGATCGCGCCCATCAGGCCCTTGGCATAGGGATGAAGCGGGGTGCGGATCACGTCCTGCACCGGGCCGATCTCGGCGATGCGCCCGGAATACATCACCGCGACCCGGTCGCAGGTTTCGGCGATCACGCCCATGTCGTGGGTCACGAGCATGACGGCGGTGCCGTGATCGCGCCCCAGGCGGCGGATCAGCGAGATGATCTGGGCCTGCACCGAAACGTCGAGCGCGGTGGTCGGCTCGTCGGCGATAATCAGTTCAGGATCGGCGCAGATCGCCAGCGCGATCACGACGCGTTGCCGCATGCCGCCGGAGAATTCATGCGGATAGGAATCGATGCGCTTGTCGGGGGCGGGGATTCCGACCTCGGCCAGCAGCTCGATCGCGCGCTTGCGGGCGGCGGATTCCGACAGACTGGAATGGGTGCGGATGGTTTCGATGATCTGTCCGCCGATCGTGTACAGCGGATTGAGGCTGGTCAGCGGATCCTGAAAGATCATGCCGATGCGCTTGCCGCGAATTTTCCGCAGTTCCTCGGCGGGCAGGTTGTCGATGCGCAGTCCCGACAGACGGATTTCGCCGGCGGCGATTCGTCCGGGCGGATCGATCAGGCCGATCACCGCGTTGCCGGTGACGGATTTTCCGGCGCCGGATTCTCCGACGACGCCCAGCACCTCGCCCCTGGCGATATCGAACGAGATGTCGTCGATCGCGCGAAGGACGCCGCGGCGTGTGGCGAATTCGACCCGGAGGCCTTGCACGGAGAGAACGGCTTCGGTCATGCGGTCCGACGGGTGAGAGTGGCTGAACAGGTCATCGCAGTTTTGGGTTGAGCGCGTCGCGCAGCCAGTCGCCGAGCAGGTTGATGGCGAGGATCAGTCCTGCAAGCGCGATGCCGGGAAAGGCGATGATCCACCATTCGCCCGAGAACAGATAGTTGTTTCCGATGCGGATCAGGGTTCCAAGAGAAGGCATGGTGTCCGGCATGCCGGAACCCAGAAACGACAGCGTGGCTTCGGTGATGACGGCCAGCGCCAGATTGATGGTGGCGATCACGAGGATCGGCCCCATCGCGTTGGGGAGCACGTGGCGGAACATGATGACCGGCGCCGGGAGTCCGATCAGTTGCGCGGCGGCGACATAGTCCTTGTTCTTCTCGACCATGACCGAACTGCGCACCGTGCGGGCGTATTGCACCCAGAAACTCAGTCCGATGGCGACGACCAGCACCGCGAGCGTGCCCATGGCATCGAGCTGGTTGCCGAAGAGCGACTTGACGACGCCGTCGATGAGGAGCGCGATCAGGATCGCCGGAAAGGTGAGCTGCACGTCGGCGATCCGCATGATGAGGCCGTCGATAACGCCGCCGAAATAACCGGCTGTCAGGCCGAGCACGATCCCCAGCGTACTCGCAAACAGCACGCCGAGCACGCCGACGGTGAGCGAAATCCGCAACCCGTAAAGGATCGCGGACAGCACGTCGCGGCCCTGCTCGTCGGTGCCGAGCAGGAAGGGAGACTGGCCATCCGCGCTCCAGAGCGGCGGAATGCGCGAGTTCATCAACTGCAACTGGGCGGGGTCGAAGGGATTTTGAACCGCGAGCAACGGTGCAAAGATGGCCACCAGAAAAAACAGCACGGTGATGGCCGCGGCCACCATGGTGAGATTCGAGCGGCGAAACGAATAGAGCAGGTCGCTTTGCAGGAAGCGTTGCATCGCTCCCGCGGGTGGCGAACCGATGTCCGGGGTGACGGCATCTGTCATGACGGTCGGCTCAGCCCGCACGGCTGACGGTCGAGCGCAGGCGCGGATCGACCACCGTGTAGAGAATGTCGACCACGAGGTTGATGGTCACGAAGATCATCGACACCACCAGCAGGTACGCGGCCATGATCGGAATATCGACGTTCTGGATAGCCTGCACGAACAGCAACCCCATGCCCGGCCATTGAAAGACGGTCTCGGTGATGATGGCGAATGCGATCACCGAGCCGAATTGCAGCCCGACCACGGTGATGACCGGCACCAGCGTATTCTTGAGGGCATGGCCGAAGTGAATGGCGCGGGTGGTCAGGCCGCGCGCGCGCGCGAAGCGAATGTAGTCGGCGCGCAGAACCTCGAGCATTTCGGCGCGGACCAGCCGCATGATGAGCGTCATCTGGAACAGCCCGAGCGTGATCGCGGGCAGGATCAGGGCTTTGAGGCCGGATACGGTAAGCAGGCCGGTGGTCCACCAGCCGATCCGCACCACGTCGCCACGGCCGTAGGACGGCAGCCAGCCCAGAATGACCGCGAACAGATAGATCAGCAGAATGCCGATCAGGAACGTGGGCAGCGAAATCCCGATCAGGGAGATCGCCTGAAACAGTTTTGCGAGAATGGAGTCGCGCCGCAGCGCCGAATAGACCCCCATCAGGATGCCGAATACGATCGCCAGGATGGTCGCGCACGTCGCAAGCTCGAGCGTCGCAGGCATGCGTTCCTTCAGCAGCGCCGAAACAGGCTGGCGGAACTGGTAGGACACCCCGAACTTGAACTGCGCGGCGTTGATGAAATAGTGCGCGAATTGAACCGGCACCGGATCGTCGAGGCCGAGCGATTTGTGGATGGCGGCGCGTTCTTCCGGCGAGGTGTCCAGTGCAACGATCTGGTTGACGGGATCGCCGACGAAGCGGAACATCGAAAACGAGATGATCCCGACTGCGATCATCACGCCGATCGCCTGTACGAGCCTGCGAAGCGCGAACGCGATCATGAAATCCCTTTACCGGCATACAGGGCCAGCAGGCCCGATACAAAATGTCCCGGATGGCATGGCCACCCGGGACCGGTACGCATGCGTCCTATTCCTGCTTGGTGGCCCAGTACAGCAGCACCTGGTTATCGGCGCGTTGCGTGAGCTTCACCTTGTTGGACACGCCCCAGGCCAGCGCCTGCTGGTGCAGGGGAATGTAACCCCAGTCCTTGTTGGCGATTTCAAACGCTGTCTTGATCAACTGGTCGCGCTTCGCGGGATCGGTCTCCTGGAGCACCTTGTCGGTCAACGCATCGAAGTCCTTGTTGCAGTAACCGCCGAGGTTGCTGTTGCCGCGGCCGTTGTCGCGGCATCCCATGATGTCCAGCATCACGTTATGGGAGTCGAGCGTGCCGGGCGTCCAGCCCAGCAGATAGAACGAGGTCTTGAAGCCGCCGGCCTTGAGCACCTTGGCAAAGTATTGCGCCTTCGGCTGTGCCAGCAGATCGACCTTCACGCCGACGCGAGCCAGCATGCCGACCACCGCCTGGCAGATCGCGGCGTCGTTGACGTAACGATCATTCGGGCAGTCCATGCCGACCTCGAAGCCATTGGGATAACCGGCGTCGGCGAGCAGCTTCTTGGCGCCATCCGGGTCGAACGGGGGACGGGTGAATTCGTTCGACAGCCTGAACAGTTGCGGCGCGATCATCAGGGCCGATGGCGTCGACAGGCCGCGCATCACGCGGGTCTTGATCAGGTTGATGTCGATGGCCTTATAGAAGGCCTCGCGAACGCGGACGTCCTTGAACGGATTCTTGCCCTTGACATTGGAGTAGAGCAATTCGTCGCGGGTCTGGTCCATGCCGAGAAAGATGGTGCGCAGCTCGGGGCCGGTCAGAGCCTTGGCATTGGAGCTTGCATTCACGCGGGCAAGATCCTGAATCGGAACCGGCTCGATGATGTCGACCTCGCCCGACAGCAACGCGGCAACGCGCGTCGCGTCGGAGTGGATCGGGGTGAAAATGATCTCCTTGAGATTGTGCTCGGGCTTTCGCCACCAGTTCGGGTTCGCCTTGAACACGGTCTTGACGCCGGGCTGGTGGCTTTCGATGCTGAAGGCTCCGGTGCCGTTGGCGTGGAGCGAGGCGTAGCTTGGCGTCGTCGCGGCCGCCGGCGTCGGTTCGACGGCGTCGTGCTCCGTGCACCACTTCTTGTCCATGATGTACCAGGTATCCCATTGCGAATTCAGAATGGGATTCGGCTCCTTCAGGATGAAGTCGACCGTGTTGTCGTCGATCTTGACGACCTTGGCGTCGGCCGGAACCAGTGCCTGGAAATCCGAGCCTTTTGCCCGCACGCGGTCTGCGGAGAACACCACGTCGTCGGCGGTGAAGGGATCGCCGTTCTGGAACTTGACGTTCCTGCGCAGATGGAAGCGCCAGCGCGTCGGCTCCGGTGTTTCCCAGCTTTCGGCCAGCCCCGGAATGATCTTGAGATCCTTGTCGCGCGCGGTCAGGCCTTCGTAGACATGGCCATGGTGAGCGATCGTGGTGGTCTCGCGCAGCGTGTAGGGATCGAGGGACTTGAGGTCGCCCTGGTTGGCGTAGCGCAGGGTCTGCGCGGAAGCCGCTGTGATCATGGACGTCGCGAACGAAATCGCGGCGAGCGCAAACAGGCTCAATCGGATACGCATCTGCTCGGATTCTCCTCACACAAGGGCGCTGCTCTTGTCGTCAGCATTTCCTCAATGTTGCCAAAGTTTGAGCGAGGCGCAAGCGGGATTTCCACGATAGTCCCGGCTCAAGCCGGATCGATCGCCGCCGCCGCGGCCGGTTTGCGCTGCGAAGCGGCGATACTTAAGTTGCAATGAGACCGTTCGGCGAGGCCGCGCGCGATATCTGGATTGGGAGAGCCGGTGTGGCGGTGGTCAAGGCCGATGTTCTGGTTTTAGGCGCCGGAATAGTCGGCGTTTGCGCGGCACTTCATCTCCAGAAGCGTGGACGGGATGTCGTTCTCGTCGACAGGCACGAAAAGGCCGGTGAAGAAACGAGCTATGGCAACGCCGGTCTGATCGAGTGCGCGTCGGTGTTTCCCTACATGTTCCCGCACGATGCGGGTCAGATTCTGCGTTATGCGCTGAACAGGTCGCCGGAAGCCCACTATCATCTTCGCGGGTTGCCGTCGTTTTTGCCATGGCTGATCCGCTATTTCCGCGCATCCTCACCCGAAGGTGCGCTGCGAAGCGCGAAAGCCGCGCTGCCCCTGATTCAACGCAGCCTGGCGGAGCATGAAATCCTGATCGCGGAGGCGGGCGTGCCTGAACTTCTGCGCCGAACGGGATGGATCAAGCTGTTCCGGTCGGCCGCCACGCTCGACAAGGGCATCGCCGAGCTGGACCGCGCGCGCCAGTACGGGGTCGCGGCGGACGTTCTGGATGCGAGCGCCATCGCGGTTCGCGAACCGAACCTGTCGGGGTCGTTCGCCGGCGCCATTCACTGGCCGGCGCCAGGCTTTATCCCGGACCCCGGCGCGTTGGCGAAGGCCTACGCGGCGTTGTTTCTCCGCCGGGGCGGCCGTTTCATCGCCGCCGACGCGCGGACGCTGGCGCGGAATGAGGCAGGGTGGCGCGTCGATGGGCCGAATGGGGCGCTGATCGGGCGCGAAGCGGTGATTGCCCTCGGTCCGTGGTCGGACGATGTCTTCCGTGCGCTCGGTTACGATATGCCGCTCGGCATCAAGCGTGGATATCACCTGCATCTGGCGCCGCGCGGCAATGCGGTGCTTCATCACCCGGTTCTCGATTCCGACCGGGGCTACCTGCTGGCGCCGATGAATCGCGGCATCCGGCTGACCACCGGCGCGGAGTTCGCCCGCCGCGACGCGCCGCCGACCCCGGTTCAGGTGGAGCGCACGCTGCCGTTCGCGCGGGATTTGTTCCCGCTGGGAGAGGCGGTCGAGGCCACGCCGTGGATGGGCCGGCGCCCGTGCCTGCCCGATATGCTGCCGGTGATCGGAAAGGCGGCCCGTCATGCGGGATTGTGGTTCGACTTCGGCCATCAGCATCATGGCCTGACGCTGGGGCCGGCATCGGGCCGGCTGCTGGCCGAAATGATGGCCGGTGAGGAGCCGTTCGCCGACCCGAGGCCGTTCGCCGCGGAACGCTTTGGCTGAATCGCGGCCGCGCCGGCCGTCCCGGGTCGCTTGCATCGCGAGCGATGTCGCGGCGATACTGCGGCTTGTCCCGGAGCGCTGCGCGCGGATTCGGGGATCAGTCAGGAGCATGCCATGAAGGTCAATATCGAAATCGACTGCACCCCGGAGGAAGCGAGGCAGTTCATGGGGCTTCCCGACGTGCAGCCGATGCAGAACGCCGTGATGGACAAGCTCCAGGAGAAGATGTCGGAGAACATCGACAAGTTCGCTCCGGAAACGATTCTGCAAAACTGGTTCACCTTCGATCCGAAGATGACCGAACGGTTTCAGGATATGTTCGTCAACATGGCCGGACTCGGCATGGGCCGGGCCAGGGACAAGAAATAGAGGCGGCCATGCAGCGAAGCCCGTCGTCGGCAGTAGGAGGACTTCGCCCGCCGGGTCTCGGTCTGCTGCTGGCGGAGTCGAGGGGATTTTTGGAGTTCAACGCCAGCATCGCGCTCGCGCCGCTGCTGGCGAGCGCACCGAAAGGCGACGGGCATCCGGTGCTGGCGTTGCCGGGCTTTCTCGCAAGCGATCTGTCGATGGCGCCGCTGCGGCGTCTCCTGAAACATCTGGGTTACGACACCCACGCATGGGAAATGGGCCGCAATCTCGGCGGCGTCATCAAATTGCGGGACGCGCTGCGGGATCGGCTCACGCAGATACACGAGGCGACGGGACGCAAGGTCAGCATCGTCGGCTGGAGCCTGGGCGGAATCTACGCGCGCGACCTCGCGCTGCGACTGCCGGACATGGTGCGCTATGTCGTTACCATGGGAAGTCCGTTCGCGGGCGACGTTACGGCCACCAATGCAACGCGGCTCTATGAGGCGTTGTCGGGCGAGCAGGTCGAGGCCGATGACGACCTGCGCCGGGCGATCGCCGGCGATCTGCCGGTGCCGACGACATCGATCTATTCCCGCACCGACGGCATCGTGAACTGGCAAACCTGCCTGCTGCATCCCTCGGATACCGCGGAGAATATCGAGGTGCTGTTCGCCAGCCATATCGGGATGGGCGTCAATGCCCCCGTCCTTTGGGCGTTGGCCGACCGGCTGGCGCAACCGGAAGGGGAATTTACCCCGTTTGATCGCTCCGGCCCGTTTGCCATTGCATATCCACGGCCGGAGCGGGCACACTCCTGAATGGTTCCTTGCGGGGAGGCCAGTTGTCGTCAGAAGCGCCGTCAAGGCGCCGCGCGATCCGTGTTCGGGAGGGACGCATGAGTGAAGCCAAGAAACTCTCTTCGATGGACGCCTCGTTCCTCTATCTCGAGACGCCGGAGATGCCGATGCATGTCGGCAGCATGGCGATCTTCCGGCTGCCCGACGATTACAAGGGCAACTTCTTCGAGGACTTCAAGGCGATGATCGCCTCGCGGCTGCATATCGCGCCGATCCTGAAATCGCGCCTGCAAAAGACGCCGCTCGACATCGATCATCCGAGCTGGGTGGAAGACGACCAGTTCGACATCGACCGCCATATTTTCCGCGGCAGCCTGCCGGCGCCTTACGACCGCGCGACGCTGGAGCGCATCGTCGGCTGGATGCATGCGAAACTGCTCAACCGCGCCCGCCCGCTGTGGGAGTTCTATGTCTTCGAGGGTATGAAAGACAACGAGATCGGACTTTATTCAAAGATGCATCACGCCTGCATCGACGGCGGCGCAGGCGCGGCGCTGACCAACATGATCTACGACGTGACGCCGGTGCCGCGCGAGGTGCCGCCGCCTGCCGCCACGCGCAAGCGCGAGCCGCGCGAAATCGCCGCGAACTTCCTCGATTCCTATCAGCAGATGTGGCGTCAGCCGTTCGACGCCTCGGCCGCGCCGAAGACGCTCGAACTGCCGCGATCCGGCAAGAACGATCTCGGCTCGATCCTGTTCGACAACGCCATGTTCCAGATCGAGAACGCGGTGAAGTTCGCAGGCAGCGTTCCGGCCATGCTGAAAAGCGTGTCGGACGTGGTCGGGAAAATCTCCGATCCCAAATCGCGCGACAGCATTGCCGGCATGGCATCGCCGCCGACCATCCTCAACAAGACGATTTCGTCGGAGCGCAGTTTTGCGGGAACGTCGGTGTCGCTGTCGCGCGCCAAGGCGTTGGCCAAGGCGTCCGGCGGCAAGCTCAATGACGTCGTGCTGGCGCTCGCCAGCGGCGTGGTGCGGCGCTATCTGCTCGAACAGGGAGCGCTGCCGGCGAAGTCGATGACGGCGGCGGTGCCGATCTCGCTGCGCGAGGAGGGCAACACCGATTCCAACAATCAGGTGTTCGGCATGATCTGCGCGATCGCCACCAACGTCGCGGATCCGAAGGCGCGGCTCGAGGCCATCATTGCGCAATCCACCAAATCGAAAGAGATGTCGCATCCGCTGCGGGCGCTGATGCCGCAGGTCTCCAACCTGTCGATGCTCGGCGCGCCGATCATGACGCAGATCCTGGCGCTGCTTTACAGCCGTTCGAATCTGTCCGATGTGTTGCCGCCGGCGGCGAACATCACGGTGTCGAACGTGCCGGGGCCGCGCCAGACCTTGTACGCGGCCGGTGCCGAGTTGTTGCATATTTTTCCGGTCTCGATCTCGACCCACGGACTCGCGTTGAACATCACCGTGCAGAGCTATCGCGACCAGCTCGATTTCGGCTTCATCGCGGGCGCCAACATCATCCCGCATGTGCAGGTGCTTTGCGATATGCTGCCGGAGGAATTCGAAGCGCTGGACGCCGCCTGCGCTTCACCGCCGGATGCCAAAAGCGCGGCCAGCTAGGAGCCATTCAACATGATCGACATGCCGCCGCTTCAGTTCGCCCAGACGAACGGAATTCGCATGGGGTACTACGAGGCGGGTCCGAAGACGGACGCGCCGCCATTCGTGCTGTGTCACGGCTGGCCGGAACTGGCCTTTTCGTGGCGGCATCAGATCAAGGCGCTGAGCGCGCGCGGCATCCGCGTCATCGCGCCCGACCAGCGCGGCTACGGCGCAACGGACCGGCCCGAGAAGATCGAGGACTACGACCTCGAGCATCTGACCGGCGATCTGGCCGGATTGCTCGATCATCTCGGAATCGACAAGGCGATCTTCGTCGGCCACGACTGGGGCGGCTTCGTCGTCTGGCAGATGGCGCTGCGCCATCCCGACCGCGTCGCTGGCGTTGTGGGCATCAACACGCCGCATACCCCGCGTGCGCCGATCGACCCGATCGCGCTGTTCCGCCAGCGCTTTGGCGACAGCATGTACATCGTGCAGTTTCAGGATCCCGCGCGCGAGCCGGATCGTATTTTCGGCGGCCGCGTTGAGCAGGTGTTCGATGCCTTCATGCGCAAGCCGCTGCCGAAGAAGGACGATCCTCCGGCACAGCCGCCGACGGCGGGCGTGGGCGCCTCGGCCAAGACCAATCTGGCGTTTCCGCAGATGATCGCGGCCTACGACGCCCGGCTCGACCCGCGCACGCCGATCCTGTCTGCGGAAGAAAAGAAGGTGTTCGTGGATACCTTTGGCAAAACCGGCTTCACCGGCGGCATCAACTGGTACCGCAACATGACGCGCAACTGGGAGCGGTCGGCGGGTCTCGATCATACCGTCCATGTTCCGTCCCTGATGATCATGGCGGAGAATGACGCAGTGCTGCCGCCGTCGGCTGCGGACGGCATGGAAAAGATCATTCCCGACCTGGAGAAATATCTGGTGCGGGACAGCGGCCATTGGACGCAGCAGGAAAAGCCGGACGAGGTCAGCGCCAAGCTGATCGAATGGCGTAGAAGGCGGTTCGGGTAGACGATGCCGGGGTCGTCATCCCGAGGTGCGGGCCCCCGCGATGTTCTTGCATCGCGTGGGCGAGCCTCGATGGGTGATATGAATAAATTTTGCCGGGCCATCCTTCGCGACGCGCGCAGAGCGCGCTCCTCAGGATGACGGTTTAGGTAGGGAAGATTTTTTCAATGCCATCGACCAATAAACTCGATCCGATCCCGCATCCGCCGAAGAAGCCGGTGGTCGGCAACATGCTGTCGCTGGATTCGACCGCCCCGGTGCAGCATCTGGCGCGGCTGGCGAAGGAGCTCGGGCCGATTTTCTGGCTCGATATGATGGGCGCGCCGATCGTGATCGCGTCGGGCTATGAGATCGTCAAGGAACTCAGCGACGAGAAACGCTTCGACAAGGCGGTGCGCGGTTCGCTGCGCCGGGTGCGTGCGGTCGGCGGCGATGGCCTGTTCACCGCCGACACCCGCGAGCCGAACTGGAGCAAGGCGCACAACATCCTGCTGCAACCGTTCGGCAACCGCGCGATGCAATCCTATCACCCGAGCATGGTGGATATCGCCGACCAGCTCGTGAAGAAGTGGGAACGGCTCAACGCCGACGACGAAATCGACGTCGTCCACGACATGACGGCGCTGACGCTTGATACCATCGGCCTGTGCGGTTTCGACTACCGCTTCAACTCGTTCTACCGGGAGGATTATCACCCGTTCGTCGAGTCGCTGGTGCGTTCGCTCGAAACCATCATGATGACGCGCGGGTTGCCGCTCGAAAAGCTCTGGATGCAGAAGCGCAACCGCGACCTCGCGGCCGACGTCGCCTTCATGAACAAGATGGTCGACGAGGTCGTCGCGGAGCGGCGCAAGGCGGCCGAGGCGGCGGAAGGCAAGAAGGACATGCTCGCCGCGATGATGACCGGCGTCGACCGCGTCACCGGCGAGCAGCTCGACGACGTCAACATCCGCTATCAGATCAACACCTTCCTGATCGCCGGTCACGAGACCACCAGCGGCCTTCTGTCCTGCACGCTGTATGCGCTGCTCAAGCACCCCGAGGTGCTGAAGAAGGCCTATGAAGAAGTCGACCGCGTTCTCGGTCCCGATCTCGGCGCGAAGCCGACCTACCAGCAGGTGACGCAGCTCACCTACATCACGCAAGTCCTGAAAGAGGCGCTGCGGCTGTGGCCGCCGGCCCCGGCCTATGGCATCGCGCCCCTGCAGGACGAGGTCGTCGGCGGGCAATACAAGCTGAGGAGGAATACGTTCATCACAGTGCTGGTGCTGGCGCTGCATCGCGATCCCGAGGTCTGGGGACCGCATCCCGACGTCTTCGATCCCGAGAATTTCAGCCGCGAGGCGGAGAAAAATCGTCCGCTCGACGCCTGGAAGCCGTTCGGCAACGGCCAACGCGCCTGCATCGGGCGCGGCTTTGCGATGCATGAGGCGGCGCTGGCGATCGGCATGATTCTGCAACGCTTCAAGCTGATCGACCACCAGCGCTACCAGATGCATCTGAAGGAGACGCTGACGATCAAGCCTCAAGGCTTCAAGATCAAGGTGCGCCCGCGCACCGATCGGGAACGCGGGGTTTATGCCGGGGGTGCCGCTGTCGCGAAGGCGGCTGTTGCGCCTGCCGCTGCGCCAGCCCGCGCGCGTCCCGGCCACAATACGCCGTTGCTGGTGCTCTACGGCTCCAATCTTGGCACCGCCGAGGAACTGGCGACGCGCGTCGCCGATCTCGCCGAGGTCAATGGCTTTGCGACAAAACTCGGAGCCCTCGACGACTACGCTGGAAAGTTGCCGGAGCAGGGCGGGGTGCTGATCTTCTGCGCGTCCTACAACGGCGCGCCGCCGGACAACGCCGCGGAATTCGTCAAATGGCTCGGCAGCGATCTGCCGAAGGATGCGTTGGCGAAGGTGCGTTATGCGGTGTTCGGCTGCGGCAACAGCGACTGGGCGGCGACCTATCAATCGGTGCCGCGGCTGATCGACGAACAACTGGCGAAGCACGGCGCGAGGAATGTCTCCACGCGCGGCGAGGGCGATGCCCGCGGCGATCTCGACGGTCAGTTCGAGGCGTGGTTCGCAAAGACGGCGCCGGCGGCGGTCAAGGAACTCGGCGTCGAGACCAGCTTTACCCGCAGCGCCGGCGACGCGCCGCTGTATGCCGTCGAGCCGGTGGCGCCGTCGGCGGTGAATGCCGCCGTCGCGCTCGGCGGCGCCTCGCCGATGAAGGTACTCGTCAATACCGAGTTGCAGAATCGAAACGGGCCTCAGGCTTCCGACCGCTCGACCCGGCACATCGAGGTGCAACTGCCCGCCGGCCTGTCCTATCGGGTGGGCGATCATCTCAGCGTGGTGCCGCGCAACGATCCCGGGCTGGTCGATACCGTGGCGCGCCGTTTCGGCTTTCTGCCCGCGGATCGGATCAGGCTGCACGTCGCCGAAGGCCGCCGCGCGCAATTGCCGGCGGGCGATGCCGTCTCCGTTGGCTGCCTGCTGACGGAATTCGTCGAGTTGCAGCAGGTCGCGACCCGCAAGCAGATCCAGATCATGGCGGAGCATACGCGCTGCCCCGCGACCCGGCCGAAGCTGCTGTCTTACGTCGGCGACGATGATGCTTCCATGGCGCGGTATCGCTCCGACGTGCTGCTCAAGCGCAAGTCGGTGTTCGATCTGCTCGAGGAGTTTCCCGCCTGCGAGCTGCCGTTCAACGCTTATCTCGAAATGCTGTCGCTGCTGGCGCCGCGTTATTATTCGATCTCGTCGTCGCCGTCGGGCGACGGCGCGCGGTGCAGCGTCACGGTCGGCGTGGTCGAGGGCGCGGCGGCCTCGGAGCGCGGGGTCTATCGAGGCGTCTGCTCGAATTATCTCGCCGGCCGCCGCTCCGGCGACACGATCCATGCGACGGTTCGCGAAACCAAGGCGGGTTTTCGGCTGCCGGACGATCCGCAAGTGCCGATCATCATGATCGGTCCCGGTACGGGGCTTGCGCCGTTCCGCGGCTTTCTCCAGGAGCGCGCCGCGCAAAAGGCCAAAGGCGCCGCGCTCGGCCCCGCGATACTGTTCTTCGGCTGCCGTCATCCCGAACAGGATTTCCTGTATGCCGGGGAACTGAAGGCGTTTGCCGCTGACGGCATCGCGGAACTGCACACCGCGTTCTCGCGTGCGGATGGACCAAAGACCTATGTGCAGGACGTGATTGCGGCACAGAAAGACAAGGTCTGGAGCCTGATCGAGAAAGGCGCGATCATTTATGTCTGCGGCGATGGCGGCAGGATGGAGCCGGGTGTGAAAGCAGCGCTGACGTCGATCTGGCGCGAACGCACCGGCGCCGATGAAGCCGCCGCCGCGCGCTGGATCGAGGACATGGGCACCGCCAACCGCTACGTGCTCGACGTCTGGGCGGGCGGATAGCGCGGTCGCATGATTCCCTGGGTCAAACTCGACACCGCGCGTGTGCCCGGCGACGGCGGTGAACTTCGCCTGATGCGGCGAGGCACCGAGTTTTCGATCATGCTCGGCTCCAACGAATTGATGAACAGCCGCCTCAGCGGCTCGGAGGCGGCGCTCGCGACCCTTGCCTGCAAGAAGATCGAAACGGTGAAGCGTCCGCGCCTGCTGATCGGCGGACTGGGGATGGGCTTTACGCTGCGCGCCGCGCTCGCCGTCCTCGGGCCGGACGCGCGAATAGACGTAGCCGAACTCGTGCCTGCCGTGGTTGCGTGGGGGCGAGGCCCGATGGCCGAGATTTTTGGCGGCTGCCTGAACGATCCGCGCGTTCGCCTCGGGGAGGGCGACGTTCTCAACGCGATCCGCGCGCACAAGCGCGCGTTCGATGCGATCCTTCTCGATGTCGACAACGGACCTGAAGGGCTTACCCGCAGCGGCAACGATGCGCTCTACGACGCGAAGGGCCTCGCCTCGGCTTACGCCGCGCTTCGGCCGGGTGGTGTCCTCGCAGTGTGGTCGTCGGGGCCGAATCCGCCGTTTACGAAGCGGCTTCGCGCGGCGGGATTCGACGCCAACGAGGTCGCCGTGCGGGCCACCGGAAAAGGCGGCGGCGCCCGTCACGTGATCTGGATCGCGGTGCGAAATCAGCCCGCGCGCTAATGCGGCTTCGCGCTCGCGGCCTTGGCATGATCGGCGATCGCGCCGACGATTTGCGGCCACATCGGAATCGGCAGCGCGTGGCCCATGCCCTCGATCATCAAGAGCTTTGCGCCGGGAATCGAGGCGGCGGTATCCTTGCCGCCTTCCGGGCGCACCAGCGGATCGACGGTGCCGTGAATCACAAGCGTCGGCGCTTTCACATTGCGCAACCGCTCCTTGCGGCTGCCCGATGCGAGGATCGCGCGCAACTGGCGTCCGACGCCGGCCGGGTTGAGGCCGCGTGCAAACGTGCGCTCGGCGCGTTCGCGGTCCCTGGCTTCGTCGAGCGGGAAGCTGCCCGCCCGCAGCACCTTCCAGGTCTGCGCGTAACGGACGATATATTCGTCGTGGGTCGTCACCGGCGGCGCCATCAATACGGCGGTGGCCTCGCTGCTCGGCGGCGGCACCTTGGGGTTGCCGGTGGTCGACATGATCGAGGTCAGCGATTTGACCCGCTGCGGGTAGCCGATCGCGATTTCCTGCGCGATCATGCCGCCCATCGACGCACCGACGATGTGAGCCGACTGGATGCCGAGCGCGTCCATCAGGCCGACGGTATCCCCGGCCATGTCGCTCAACCGGTAGGGCGCCTCGACCGGAATTTTCAGGAAGCGCAGCTTGAGCAGTTCCAGCGCACCGAGTTTGTTGCCGCCGCTCATCTTGGTGGACTGCCCGATGTCGCGGTTGTCGAACCGGATCACCCGGAAGCCGCGCCCGGCGAGGTCTTTGCAGAAATCATCGTCCCAGTGGATCATCTGGGCACCGAGGCCCATGATGAGAACGATCGGGTCGGCATCGTCGGCGCCGAAGGTGTCGTAGCAGAGTTCGATCCCGTTGGTTTTGGCCGTGCGGGGCGGCTGATGCAGAAGCTCGGTCACCGGTTGTATCCTCAGCGGTAATGCGGTCTGGAAGCATGGCATGGTTTGCGGATTGGCAGAAGACCCCCGGGTTACCCCTGCAACGGCAAATCGGCGCAGGTGTTGACCCTGACGATGCAAACGTATGGAATGAGTGAAAACGAGCGAGACCTGTAAGGTACTCGCCGGCGTTCCGGAGGAATTCATGGCGGACAAGAACAACGATCCGCTCGCGATGTGGCATACGATGCTCGGCGAGATGGAAAAGAACTACAATGCGTTCGCCACGCGGGCGATGACGTCGCCTGAATTCAGCAAGGTCATGAACCAGGTCGGCGGTGCGACCGCGGGTGCGCAGAAGCAGTTCGGCGATCTGATGGAGAAGTATCTCGTCGCCATGAATCTGCCGAGCCGCGCGCAGGTGGTCAGCCTCGGCGAGCGGTTGCATGCGATCGAAGGGCAGTTGAACGAAATCGCCGCGCTGCTGCGGCAAGTGCATCACAATTCCGCCGCGGCCGATGACGGGTTCGGCGCGCCGCGGCCGCCGCGCACCAAACGTCCGCCGTCCGAGGGAGAAGCAAAATGAACGCCGGGCCCGGACTGGATCTGGCGTCGATTCCGGAGCGCATCCAGACCGAGGTGCGGCGTGCGATCCAGCGCAGCATCAAGGGCGTCGAATACATCGCTTCGTCCGGCCCCACGCCCGGCGAAACGCCGAAGGATGTCATCCTGTCGCGCGGCACGATGCAGCTCTATCATTATCGGCCGGTCGCCGATGAAATCTATCGCATTCCGCTGCTGATCGTGATGGCGACCACCAATCGCGGCTACATCCTCGACCTTGCGCCGGGGCAAAGCCTCGTCGAATTCCTGATCAAGCGCGGCTTCGACGTCTACATGCTGGACTGGACCGCACCGAAGCCCGAAGAGAAGAACTTGCGGATGGAGGACTATGTCCTCGGCTTCATCCCGGACTGCATCAAGGCGGTGCAACGCGATTCCGGCGAGACCGATATCAACATCATCGGGTACTGCTTCGGCGGCGTGCTTTCGATCATGTACGCTTCGATCTTCGCGAACGGGCCGTTGAAGAATCTGGTCTGCTTCACCACGCCGATCGATTTTCGCGAAATGAAGCTGTTCCAGAGTTTTTCGGATCGCCGCTATTTCGATGTCGATCGTCTGGTCGACAGCATCGGCAACGTGCCGCCGGAAATGATCGTCACGTCGTTCGACATGCTGCGGCCGGCGGCGCGGGCGATGAGCCAGGTGCAGTTGTGGGAGAACATCTGGAACGACGAGTATGTGAAATCCTATCGGATGATGGACAAGTGGGGCGCGGACACGTTGCCGCTGGCGGGCGAATATTTTCGCGCCATTACGAAAGACCTGATGTGGGACAACAAGCTCTACAACGACACCATGTCGGTCGGCGGCCGCCCGGTCGATCTGTCGAAGATCACCGTGCCGATCCTCCACGCCATGGCCGAGCATGATCACATCGTGCCGTACGAGGCGGCGAGGCATCTGATCGCCAAGGTTGGATCGGCCGACAAGCAAGAGATCGTTCTCAAGGGCGGTCATGTCAGCCTGGTCGCCGGCGCCAATGCGGTCAAACGGCTGTGGCCGAAACTCGACTCCTGGTTAAGCGAGCGATCGATATGAGCAACGACACACGTTCCTATCCCCGTCATGTCCGCACCGACGCGGGCGACATCGAATTTCGCCTGATGACGCCGGGCGACGAAGCGGCGGTGCTGGCCTTTGCGCAGAAACTTCCGGTCCATGACCTGTTGTTCCTTCCGCGCAATATCAGCCAGCCAAAGGTGCTGTCGGCCTGGATTCGGGAGATCGAACGCGGCGCTATCACCAGCCTCTTGGCGATCAAGGACGGCAAGGTCGTCGGCTGCGGCACCGTGGTGTCCGATCCGCATTCCTGGTCGCCCCATGTCGGCGGCATCCGCATGGTGGTGTCGCTGGACGTGCGCGGGCAGGGCGTCGGGCGGGCATTGTCGCAGGAGACATTCGCGCTGGCGCTCGGCTCCGGTCTCGAGCGGCTGGTGGTTCAGATGACCACCGATCAGCAGGGAGCCATCGCCCTGTTCGAGGGACTTGGCTTCAAGGCCGAGGCGCTGCTGCGCGATCATGTCCGCGATGCCACCGGCGCCACCCACGACATCGTGGTTCTCGGCCACAACGTGGCGCAGGTCCGTGCCCAGATGGAGGCTTACGGCCTGCCGGAGGCGGTTCGGAGTTAGGGCCCGGACCGGCGCTGTCGGACCGATTTATCAGATCACGGTTTCGTGATATTGCGTTGCAATATTATGTTGCGACGCACAAGTCGTTGTGGCATAGAAGGGTTGCCCCGGGCCAATCCGGACGGGGTGAGCCCATAGCTCAAACCTGAGGATGGAGAACCCCGATGACCACCGAAACCAACACCAACACCAACACCAACACCATCAGCAACCCGATGCTGGACAGCTTCAAAGCCGCGTTCGCCCCCGTCACCGACGCGCTCAAGAACATCCAGAACGTGGAAGTTCCCGAAGCTGCGCGTGACTTCGTGAAGCGCACCGCCGGCTCCGCAAAGGACCGCGCCGCCGACATTCACGCCGGTTCGGAAAAGGTGACCGCCGCGATCGAAACCGCTGTTGCCGGTTCGGTCTCCGAGGCCGCCAAGATCAGCCGCACCATTCAGCAGGCGCTCTATCAGGATGCCGAGGCGTTCTTCGCCGGCATCGACAAGCTGGCGTCCGCCAAGTCGATCAACGAAGCGGTTCAGATCCAGTCCGATCTGGTTCGCGCGCGCGGCGAGGTTTTGGCCTTGCGTGCGAAGTCGACCACCGAATATCTCGGCAAGCTCGTTGCCGACGGTGCGAAGACCGCGCAGGACAATTTCTCCAAGGTCGCGGCCTACGGCAAGACCGCCTGATCGCTTCGCTTCCAAGATCGACCGACATTCAAAGGCCCGCCCAGGCGGGCCTTTGTTTTGACGTGGACCGGCGGTGAGGTGCACAGTCGGCCGCGAGGACGATGATGGCAAACGGCGGCACGTTCACCATCGAAGGCGGCGACGCTGTTCGCGGCGCGGAGCTGCGCCGCGTCAAGGCGCTGGCGACGCTGGTGCTCGCAGCGACGCTCGCGCTGTTCGTCGCGGCGCGCGTGCTGATGCCCGCGCATCCGGCATTCGGCTTCGTTGCTGCGTTCGCGGAAGCGGCCACCATCGGTGGCCTCGCGGACTGGTATGCGGTTGTTGCGCTGTTCCGGCGGCCGCTCGGATTGCCGATCCCGCACACCGCGATCATCCCCGGTAATCAGGAACGCATCGCCGATAAGCTCGGGGCGTTCATCGAAACCCATTTTCTCGAGGCCGCGCCCGTTGAGGCGAAGTTGAGGCAGGTCGATTTCGCCTCGTTCATCGCGGACTGGCTCGGCGACCGCAAGCGCAGCACCGATCTCGCGCGGTTCGTGTTGCGACTGTTGCCCGAGGCGGTCGATGCCACGGAGACATCGGGGCTGAAGACGTTCGTGACACGCCGCGTGGCGGCCGAATTGCAGGCGATCGATCTGGCGCCGCTTGCCGCCGGCACGCTGCGCGCCTTCGTGCGGGAAGGGCGCCACCGCGGGTTGCTCGACGATCTGCTGGGCGCGGTGCATGGCGCGCTGACGCAACCGCAGACCATGGCGGCGATCCGCGAGAAAATCCGGGATGAGCTGCCGACGTTGCTGAAACTCTATCGCACCGACAAGTTTCTGCTCAACAAGATCGTCGCGTCCGCAACCGCGTTCTTCGACGACGTGCGTCAAAATCCCGACCATCCGTTTCGCGGCGAGTTCGACCGGATGGTGCTGACCTTCGTCGACCGGATGGAACGCGATCCGGCTTACGGCGAACGCATCGCGGGTCTCAAGCGCGATTTGCTGGCGCGTCCCGAACTCGGCGCGCTGGCGCAGGCCGTATGGTCGAACATGCGTTCCTTCATCGCGCGCAGCGCCAGCGGCGAGAACAGCGTGCTGCAACACCATCTCGCCGATCTCTTCATGAAGGCGGGCGCGACGCTCGCCGCGGACACGGATATGCGCGGCGAAATCGACCGGGGCATCGTCGTCGTGCTGCGCAGCTTCATCGCCGATCAGAAAAGCGGCGTTTCCAGCTTTATCGCCGATCAGGTCAAGGCCTGGGATATGAAGCAATTGCTCACGCTGATCGAGATCAACATCGGCCGCGACCTGCAATACATCCGCTTCAACGGCGCGCTGATCGGCGGGTTGGCCGGCCTTGGCCTTTACACCGCCGAATACCTTTTGCGGCTGCTGTGAGCGTTCAGTCGCGCGTGCGAATTCGCCTCCGGCGGCGGCTATCGAGGCCTGCCGTGCTTGAAATCGCGAAAATTGCTGCTTAGCCTGTCCGATATGGTGTTGCGTTGCGGAACGATTCTCCGGGATCTGCGTATCCCACTTGACCCATTCCCGCCGCTCGTCCATGGCCGGATACGGAAGGAATTTTAGATGTCCGCTGCTGCCCAGACGCTCGCTCCGCCGTCCAGAACGCTGATGTTTCTGGAAGGCCGGGCCCTTCACGAGTTCGGTGCGTTTCTCGGCGCGTTGCCGCTGCTGAGCTTCGCGCCACGCGGCGACGGGCATCCGGTCCTTGTCTTGCCGGGTCTGGTCGCAAGCGACACCTCGACCCGGCCGCTGCGCAGCTTTCTGCGCGGCAGGGGTTATGCGGTGAGCGGCTGGCGTCAGGGCCGCAATCTCGGCCTGCGTGAGGGCGTGCAGCACGGCATGGTCGACCTCGTGCATGAGTTGAGCGACACCCATGGCCGCAAGATCAGTCTCGTCGGCTGGAGCCTCGGTGGCCTCTACGCGCGGCAGCTCGCCAAGATGATGCCGGATCGCGTGCGCTCGGTGATTACGCTCGGCAGTCCGTTCGCGGGAAGTCCGCAATCCACCAATGCCTGGCGCGTCTACGAATTCGTCAGCGGCAAGAGTGCCGGGGACGAAGATCCGCGTTTCGGCGGCACGTTGGCCGAAACGCCGCCCGTGCCGACCACGGCGATCTACAGCCGCACCGACGGCATCTGCGCGTGGCAAGGCTGCGTGGAAACGCCTTCGGCGCGCTCGGAGAATATCGAGGTCGAAAGCAGTCATTGCGGCATGGGGCACCATCCTGCGGTGGTCTATGCGGTGGCCGATCGTCTGGCGCAGGCGGAAGGCGCATGGAAGCCGTTCGACCGCAGCGGATGGCGGAGCATGGTTTATCCGGACCCGGACCGGCAGTCGTTTTGAGTTCGAGCGGGATCGTCATGCCCGGCCATGACCACAATGTCGTCCGGCTTCTGACCGGTCGGGTAAGGACATACGATCGGGTGACTTTCCCGCGACGGTCGTCATGCCTGTTCTGTTTTGGTCTTTGGACCTGATCGCTTCGGCGGCTTCGCGCTGCTTTCGACATCCGCAATCGCCTCATCCGCGCCGGCGAGCACGAGTCCCACCGCCATCCGTGCATAGGCCTCGCGTGTCATGCCCTTGCCGTCGCGAAACCAGAGGTAGTGCCAGTTCAGCATTCCGAACAGCGACATGGTCAGCGGTTTCAGCAGGGCGTGCTTGCTGGCGACCGAGGGCAGGGCGGCGGCGATCGCATCGGACACGATGCCGACCAGCCTGCGCTCCATTTCCTTGAGGATGTCCTGTTGCGCCGGAGCCAGCAGTTTCAGGCTGGAGATCTGCACCTGATGTTCGGCGTCGGCGCCGCGATAGGCGTCGAGCAATGCGCTGGCGATGGCGGTCAGCCTTGCGCGCGGATCGGCTGTGGATTGCGCAGCCGTTTCGACGACGGCAACCAGATGTTTCAGATGATCGGACAGGACGTCGAACAGCACGCCGTCCTTGGAGTCGTAATAGTGATACATCAGCGCCTTGGACACGCCGCAGGCTTCAGCGATCATGGTGATCGACGTGCCCGTGAAACCGTGCTGCGCGAACAGCCGCGCCGAGCGGCTGAGAATGCCGAGACGCTTCTTGTCGTAGTCGGTCGCTCGCGTGCGAGCCATGTCACCCCGATCGTTCCAGGCCGGACGGACAACCTGCACGGCGCTTCGCGACAGTCGCATTGACCGTCCAATTGGTCAATTATATTCCCTCGCCAGCCGGGTGCCGGACGATTTGCCCCCGCCGGTTGGTTTGAATCGGAGAAACGCGGTAAGCCATCCATTATGTCCCCACCGCTTGCCCGCATCATCGGCCAGCTCAAGCGCGAGCCCTCCCGCACCGGCTCGCTTGTCGTCACCGTGTTCGGTGATGCCGTCGTGCCGCGTGGCGGCTCGGTCTGGCTCGGCACCTTGCTGGCGTTCTTCGAGACGCTGGATATCGGCAGCGGCGTGGTGCGCACCGCGATGTCGCGGCTTGCGGCCGACGGCTGGCTCGAGCGCACCAAGGTCGGCCGCAACAGCTTTTACCGGCTGACGAAGAAGGGACGGCAGACCTTCGATACCGCGACGGCTCACATCTACAATCCGCGATCGCCTGCATGGACCGGACGTTTTGAATTGCTGCTGATCGGCAATGGCGGAGATCGCGACGTGGCGCGGGAAGCGCTGAAAGCGGCGGGGTTTGGCAGTCCGCTACCGGGGGTCTGGGTCGCTCCGTCGGGAGTAGGCGTCCCGGTGGAGGCTTCGGGGGCGATCCGGCTGGAGGTGTCGGCGGAGGATGACAGCGGGCGGCGATTGCTCAGCGAAAGCTGGCCGCTCGACCGTACCGCGGATGCGTATCATAAGTTCATCGCCACCTTCGAGCCGCTGTCCGCCGCGATCCGGAAGGGCGCCCGCCTGTCCGACGCCGAGGCCTTCACCGCCCGTGTCCTGATGAACCATCATTACCGGCGCGTGGTGTTGCGCGACCCGTTGCTGCCCGCGGCGCTGTTGCCGAAGGACTGGCCGGGCGGGGCGGCGCGAGAGCTCTGCCGCCGGATATTTCTTGGTCTCCTCGATCCATCCGAGCGATGGCTCGACCAGCACGGATCCAATGAAAACGGTGCGTTGCCGCCGTCGGCCCCCGGGTTGCGTACGCGTTATATGTTACAAAATTAACTTGCTATCGTAGATTTTTGATATATATTGGCCGTCAGGGAGAAACGGCCATGTATACGCAGGCGCTCAACACGTCCGACGGCGACGACCGCCACGTCGAGGATGCTGCGCGGTCGGCGCAATTCCAGGCGCGCATCGATGCCGACGAGCGCATCGAGCCCAACGACTGGATGCCCGCGGCCTACCGCAAGACATTGACGCGGCAGATTTCCCAGCACGCCCATTCTGAAATCGTCGGCATGCTCCCCGAAGGCAACTGGATCACGCGCGCGCCATCGTTGCGGCGCAAGGCGGCGTTGCTCGCCAAGGTGCAGGACGAATGCGGCCACGGGCTCTATCTGTATGCCGCGGCCGAGACGCTTGGCACCTCGCGCGAGGAACTGGTCGACGCGATGCTCGCCGGAAAATCCCGCTATTCGTCGATTTTCAATTATCCGACACTGACCTGGGCGGACATCGGCGCGATCGGCTGGCTGGTCGACGGCGCCGCGATCATGAACCAGATTCCGCTGTGCCGCTGTTCCTACGGTCCCTATGCGCGCGCGATGATCCGCGTCTGCAAGGAGGAGTCGTTCCATCAGCGCCAGGGCTTTGAGATCATGCTGACGCTCGCGCGGGGTACGCCCGAACAGAAGGCGATGGCGCAGAACGCGCTGGATCGCTGGTGGTGGCCGGTGCTGATGATGTTCGGGCCGCCCGATCAGGCGAGCCAGCACAGCGACACCTCGACAAGGTGGAAGATCAAGCGATTCTCGAACGACGAGTTGCGCCAGAAGTTTGTCGACGCGACGGTGCCGCAGGCCCAGTTTTTGGGCCTCACGATTCCCGATCCCGGCATGACGCAGGATGCCGACGGACATTGGCGCTACAGCGAGATCGACTGGACCGAATTCAAAGAGGTGCTCGCAGGCAACGGGCCATGCAACCGCGACCGTCTCGCCGCGCGCCGCAAGGCGCACGAGGAGGGTGCATGGGTCCGTGAAGCCGCGGCCGCTTACGCCGAGAAGCGCGCACGCCGTGGGATGGCCCAGGCGGCTGAGTAGTTTGATGCCGCCATTGCGAGGAGCGATAGCGACGAAGCAATCCGGACCGCAAGGGAAGACTGGATTCGCTTCGCTTGCAAGGACGGAAATCGATGTCCATGTGTCAGGAGATTTCAATGGCCACGCCGAACAGTCCGCTGTGGGAAGTCTTTATTCGCAGCCGCAACGGCCTCGCACACAAGCATGTCGGCTCGCTGCATGCCGCCGACGCGACGCTGGCGTTGCAGGCGGCGCGTGACGTCTACACGCGGCGCGGCGAGGGACTGTCGATCTGGGTGGTGCCGTCCGGTGCCATCACCGCATCCGATCCGTCCGAGAAGGGCATGATGTTCGAGCCCGCCGAATCCAAGATCTACCGGCATCCCACTTTCTACGATGTGCCGGACGAAGTCGGGCATATGTGATGACCGCCGCGTCCATCACCGTCTCCGAAACGCCGTTGGTGCTTTACACCTTGCGCCGCGCCGACGATGCGCTGATCCTCGGCCATCGCCTGTCGGAATGGTGCGGCCATGCGCCTGCCATGGAAGAGGACATGGCGCTCGCCAACATGGGTCTCGACCTGCTCGGGCAGGCACGCGAACTCTACAGCCACGCCGCCCGGGTGGAAGGCGAGGGCAACGACGAGGACACCTTCGCCTATCTGCGCGACGTGCGGCAATACCGCAACCTGCTTCTGGTCGAGCAGCCGAACGGCGATTTCGCCCGCACCATGACGCGGCAGTTCTTCTACGCGGTTTTCGCCGACCTCTACTGGCGCGCCATGATGATGTCGCGCGATGCGACGCTGGCGGCGATCGCGGCCAAGGCCGAGAAGGAGTTCGCCTATCACGTCCGGCATTCGTCCGAATGGATGATCCGCCTTGGCGACGGCACCGAGGAGAGCCATCGCCGCGCGCAGACGGCGATCGACGATCTCTGGGCTTTTACCGGCGAGATGTTTACGGCCGATGATGCGGAGCGCGGTCTGGTCGATGCGGGCATCGCGGTCGATCCCGCGAGCCTGCGGCCGCGATGGGATACGACGGTGTCCGCCGTGCTCGGCGAGGCAACATTGACGTTGCCGCAGAACGGCTGGATGCAGAAGGGCGGCCGCATCGGCCATCACACCGAGCATCTCGGTCATTTGCTCAGCGAGTTGCAGTCGCTGCAGCGGACGTTTCCGGGAGCGACATGGTGAGCCCTGCGGCCGACGACAGTGATTTGCGGCGACGCGCGTGGAACGCGGCGGCGCAGGTCGTCGATCCCGAGATTCCGGTGCTGACCATCGCCGATCTCGGCGTGCTGCGCGATGTGGCGGTCACGGAGGGGCATGTCGAGGTGGCGATCACGCCGACCTATTCCGGCTGTCCGGCGATGAACATGATCGCGCTGGAGATCGAACTGGCGCTGGAGCGTGAGGGTTTTCTCAAGCCGAACGTCCGCACCGTGCTGTCGCCGGCCTGGACCACCGACTGGATGAGCGACGATGGCCGCCGCAAGCTGAAGGAATATGGCATCGCGCCGCCGCAGGCGGGTTCGGGCCGCCGCGCGCTGTTCGGCGAACTCGCGGTCGCGTGCCCGCGGTGCGGTTCGGTCGAAACGGAAGTGCTGTCGGAATTCGGCTCGACCTCCTGCAAGGCGCTGTGGCGCTGCCGCAGTTGCCGTGAACCGTTCGATTATTTCAAGTGTCACTAGCGTGGTGGTTCAGAAGTCCGCCACACTATCGCAGCGAGTCGGTGAAGCGGACTTCTGAACCTGAACCACACGAGAATCATAAACTTGCTGGTGTCCCTTTAATTCCGAAGTTCGCATCAAAGGT
>Ga0153956_1000086_pt1 | contig 118243 bp, 114 predicted proteins | sample TSFL040MetaG_FD_104704 | JGI IMG/M metagenome (GOLD analysis project Ga0153956, IMG submission 104704) | Attine ant fungus gardens microbial communities from Florida, USA - TSFL040 MetaG | ecosystem: Host-associated > Fungi > Mycelium > Unclassified | place: USA: Florida, Wekiwa Springs... | reverse complement strand
TGGCAGCGTAGTGATAAAAAAAATTATCGCATGAAGCGGTCGTGTGCGTGAGCCTGTGTGGGCAGGCGATTTTGCCCATCACACGAATATACGAAATACCACAAATGTACATAGCGTTATCTCGCATCTTCTCAATACCAAATAAAATCAACAATGGTGGAGTTATTAAATGAAGAATGCGTATTTCGTATTTTGTATATTTATTTATAATTTTAAAAATGTAAATACTTAAAATGCGAATATGCAGATGGGCAGTTTTCAAGTTACGCCAGGGATACACAGAGAGAAAAAAGTGATTTGGATTGCGTTTCCTTATGATCAAAAACTGATCAATGAACTCAAAACAAAAATCCCTTCTGTGCGGTGGAGCCAATCTCAGAAAGCATGGTATGTGACGGACAGAACTGCTGTGCGGGAAATACTGGGTCTTGCGCCAGCACCATACGGAGAAAGATTATTACCTCGAGTTTCACCCGAAAATCAGGCGGCTTTGCAAACTTTTATCGTTCATTTACAATTAAAAGCCTACAGCCCTAACACCATTCAAACCTATATCACCGAGTTTGGAAGTTTGCTAATTACACTGGGTTCTTTTTTGGTAGATAAGCTAAGTGCGGAACGATTGAAAGATTATTTTTACTACTGTGTAACCGTGCAGAAAACAAAGGAAGCGCAAATGCACAGCCGTATCAATGCTGTCAAATTTTATTTTGAACAGGTGCTGCATCGCCCGAAGATGTTTTTTGAGATTCCCCGCCCGAAAAAGCCAATGCTGTTGCCAAAGTTGTTTTCTAAAGGAGAAATAAAAAAAATATTTCAGGTGGTGAAAAACAGCAAACATTTGCTTATGCTGCAACTATGCTATGGTATGGGCTTGCGTGTAAGCGAAGTGGTGCATATAAAACTGGAGCACCTCAACTCTGATCGTATGCAGATGCTAGTGGCAGGTGCCAAAGGCAAAAAAGATCGTTATGTAACCTTGCCGGAAACAGTAATGCCTTTATTAAAGAAATATTATAAAGAATACAAACCTAAAGAATGGCTTTTTGAAGGGCAATATGGCGGACAATATAATAAACGAAGTGTGCAGGCAGTCTTTAAAAATGCGATGAATAAAGCTGGGGTCAAACGTTCGATCGGCGTACACGGGTTACGGCATTCCTATGCTACTCATTTATTGGAAGCGGGTGCAGATATTCGTTTTATACAAGAACTTTTAGGGCATAATTCAATACAGACAACACAAGTTTATACACACGTGTCTCAGGCAAAAGCGCAGGATATAAAAAGTCCGCTGGATGATTTGTAAAACAGGCGAAACTATATTTTCCAATCTATGGTTTTATTCACCCAAGCCGCGTTATAAGGCGTTTGTATTTTAATATAGTTGTCTGTATAGCCTTCCATCATGCCGTTCTTTTGCGCGCTTTCAAAAAGCACGGTTCTTGTTTGTCCGCGATGCTGCTCAGAAAAATAGTTCATCTTTTGGTAAGAAAGGTTGCGCAGCGCTTTATTTCGTTCATGACGTACAGAGACGGGGACAATGGGTTTTATATCAAGCGCAAGTGTGTTCGCTCTTTCGGAATAGGTAAATACATGGAAATAGGAAACTTCCAATCTGTGCAGAAAATCAAATGTCTCTTTAAAATCATCATCCGATTCTGAAGGAAATCCGACAATTACATCTACTCCAATGCAGCAATGCGGCATCAGGTCTTTGATTTGTTGCACCCGCTCAGCATACAATTCCCGCTGGTAACGGCGGCGCATCAGTCCCAATACCCGGTTACTGCCGCTTTGCAGCGGTATGTGAAAGTGCGGCATAAACTTTTTACTTTCTGCTACAAACTGAATGATCTCACTGGTGAGCAAATTGGGCTCAATGGATGAAATGCGAAAGCGCTCAATTCCTTCCGTTTTTTCAAGAGCCTGTATCAGCTCATAAAAATTTTCTTCGCGTTTTTTACCGCCGTAAGTTCCTTTTCCAAAATCGCCAAGGTTAATTCCCGTCAGTACAATTTCCTGGGTACCGCTTTCTGCAAGCGCTTTTACATTTTCAAGCACTCCGTGAATGCTATCGCTGCGGCTGTGACCACGGGCTAAGGGAATCGTGCAAAAAGTACAGTTGTAGTCGCATCCGTCCTGTACTTTCAGGAAAGTGCGTGTACGGTCCGCAAGCGAGTAAGAGCTGTTGAATCCATCAACTTCTTCAATGTCGCAAGAGCATATTTTGGCGCTGTCGCCTTTGGTGAGTTCCTGAAGATGCTGGGTGATGTTAAACTTTTCAGCGGCGCCCAATACCAGATCTACCCCGTCTATTTCCGCTATTTCTTTGGGCTTCAGTTGTGCATAACAGCCTGTAATCACTACCAAAGATCGCGGTGCGCGTCGCTGAATGCGACGAACGATCTGGCGGCATTCTTTATCTGCGTTTTCCGTTACCGAACAGGTATTGATGACGTATACATCCGCTTCTTCGTCAAATTCTTTTTTGATAAAACCGTCTGCTTCCAGCGTTCTGCTCAACGTGGAAGTTTCAGAAAAATTGAGCTTGCAACCCAATGTGTGAAATGCTACGGTTCTCTGCGACATAAGGGCGGCAAAATTACGAAAACCTCTTTATTTTATCCTTTATGAAAACTTGGTAATGTATCCGTTTTTTTTTAAAAGTGATTTTGTAAACTTTTCACAGCGTTTACAAAGTGAAATTTTAAAACCTGTATCCGATTTTAACGCCGCCATTCACCAGCGGCGCGCCATTGGTAAAGGGTGTAGCCACATAATTAATTGCTTTCCTATCAAGACTTTCGCTTACAAAATAAGGATAGCCGATTCCAAAATCAATGGACAAGTATAAATGATCTGTCGGGAAGATATTAATGGAATTCATTAGCATAATACCCATTGTGAAAAGCTGATTGGTGCGTGTGTCATAAGTTTGGGTTTGTGTATTGGGATCAAAAAACCATCCGGACTCTTGCACAGATCCTGCGGCAATGGGAACGCTTAAGCCAATGCTGAAAATGCCTTTGCTGTTGTCTTGTTTGGGAATATAAAATTTGGCGCCCGGAAATGCGTAAAACACGGTGGATTTACGGTCGTTGGAGGCATTAAAACCGCCAAAATAATTGGAGTAAAAAGAAACGCCTGCCGGCAATATCAAGCCTATAATTCCCTTACTGCCTACAATACGTTCGTAAGAAGCGCCAATGCCAATGGGGCCTGTATTGGTCATGAAAAAGGGAGAAATAGCGATGATGTTTTTCCGCTCATTTACGGGCAGGTCAGTGTTCGTGTTTTTATTGATAGTTACCGTTTTCCCATTTCTGAAATTATCTTCTGTCCCGTTTTCATACATGATTTTTTTTACCTCGTCCGGATGGATGATGAAATTCGGTCCATCCGTATTATCCCACTTTTTATAAGTGATTTTCGTTTCCGAAACTTCAAGAATTTTTACATTTTCTGTGGTGCCATTTTTTTTATAAAGTACATCCTGCGCATGGGCGAATGCTGAAAATGAGGCGAAGATCAGGGTCAGTATAATTTGTTTATTCATTATCTCGGTTGATTTTTTTTAAGTAGTGATGATTGCTAAAAACGATACCCGATTTTCACCTGAAAATTGAAAATGGGATTGTCCTGATCATAGATATAATCCGAATAAGAGCCATTGCTGCTTTTAGGAAGCCCGTCATCCACAAAAAATGGTACACCAATGCCAAAATCTAAACCCGCAATCCATTTTTTTGAAGGCTGCAGATTCAGAGAAAAATTGGCCATAAGTCCCATTGTAAAAACCGCATCATTGACTTCATAATATCGGTAGGTGCCGGTTGCATAGTCGTAATACTCCGTGTTATATTGCTGGTGTCCGGCTCCGAAAAACAAAGACGGTCCAAGTCCAAATCTCACAATACCCGCATTGCCTGTCGGGTAAAAACGCGCTCCGGGATTTATCCACAGCATCGTGGCTTTACGTTGGGTAGAATAAGGATTATCAAAAGAATATGTAACAGGAAGATTGGCGCTGAAAAGGTAACGTTTGCCAAACATCCGTTCGTAAGCGAAGCCTATGCCGATGGCGCTGGTATTGGTAACGGATGCTGGGTAGAAGACAATGCTGTTTCTACCATATTCATAATCTACCGGTGCTTTGTCTTTACGGATTTTTTTCTTTTCTGTTGTAAAATTTTCTTCTTCACCGTTTGCATAGGTAATTGATTTTACCTGCCTGCGTAAAATGGAATAAGTGGGTCCGTTAGGGTTGTCCCATTTTTTATAGGTGATTTTGGAAGGAGCGATTTCAATAAGTTTCACTTCTTCAGTTTTGCCATTCGATTTGATAAGAATATCCTGCGCAAATACCTTATGAAAAGGACATAACGCTATTGCAGCAAGTGATAAAAAGGTTTTAAGGTCCATATTCTACGCCGAAAAATTTCTATGCAAACTTAAAGACGACCAAGTAGTGACAAATCTTGGGTTATTGATAAACAAAGCTGCCGTACGGACTTTCGATCAATACTTCCTTTGTTTCTGCTTTTTCCACATAGCCGGAAATTTGCGCATCTATTTTAAATGTTTTGGAAAGTTCCACAATGGCATCAGCGGTTTCTTTGTCTGTAAAAATCTCCAGCCGTTGGCCCATGTTGAATACCTGATACATTTCTTTCCAGTCTGTGCCCGCTGCTTTTTGTATCATGGTAAATAATGGTGGTGCTGGTAAAAGATTATTTTTTACAACGCGCATCGGGGCAGGAAGGTAATGCAGGCATTTGCTTTGCCCACCTCCGCTGCAGTGGATGATTCCGTGAATTTTATTAAAATGTTTTTTCAGGATTTCGAGTACGATAGGTGCATACGTACGGGTGGGAGATAAGATCATTTTTCCCACATTCAGAGGTGTTTCAGTAGTGTCTGTGAGCCCATATTTTCCGTTATATACTACTTCATCCGGAAGATGAGGATCTACACTTTCAGGATAGTTGTTTGCATATTCTTTTTTTAGCAGTTCATGGCGCGCGCTGGTAAGTCCGTTGCTGCCCATACCACTGTTGTATTCCGTTTCATAAGTAGCTTGTCCGTAGCTTGCCAAAGATACCAATACATCGCCGGGTGCTATTTTTTCATTGGTAATAAGTTGATCTCTGTGCATGCGGCAACTCATAGTTCCATCGACAATTATAGTGCGCACTACATCGCCTACATCGGCAGTTTCGCCACCCAGAAATTTTATATCAATACCATACTCAACCATCAGATTAAAGTATTCCTGACTGCCATTGATAATTTGAGAAATGACTTCGCCCGGAATAAGATTTTTATTTCTGCCAATGGTAGATGAATAAGTAAAAGGTCCTGTGGCGCCCACGCAAAGCAAATCGTCCGTATTCATCACAATAGCGTCAATCGCTATGCCTTTCCATACACTTATGTCGCCCGTTTCTTTCCAATAGAGATAGGCCAAAATTGATTTTGTACCCGCGCCATCAGCGTGCATGAGGTTGCAAAAAGCGGCATCGTTGCCCCAGTAATCGGGATATACTTTGCAAAAAGCATTGGGAAATAAACCTTTGTCTAATTTTTTGATAGCCTGGTGTACATCTTCTTTCTGCGCTGAAACTCCACGTAGATTATAACGGTTATTGTCTGTCATGATGGTGCAAAGAAACGTCAAAGATAAATGATAAGATCATTTTCATTTTATCTTCTGGGTGCAATGATTGTTATGCAAAGAATGCTATTAATAATTGCTGTATCTAAAAATATACGCGACAAATTTTTTAGAAATTAATGAAACTGAGAAACTGACAATAATTCCTATAAACAAGAGTAAGGCAAATAATCTGAGATCAGTAATTATACTTGTGGCTGCTTTAGGATTTACAACCGTAATAATATATAAATAAGTAATAAGAGTGATTACTGAAAATGTTGTAAGTGCAGAAAAAAACACCTTATAAAAAGACGTTTTTGATTTTTTGGGTAGCATAATCATGAATGCTGAAATAAATAACATGACCGGATAAGCCCAGATTTGTAAAAATCCATTTGAAGTCAGCCCTATTGATATAATATTTAAAACGCCTCCTAGACCGCCAAGACAAGTTGCCAAAGAGAGAAAATTATTCGATGTGTCATATCGGTATGTCATAACATTCTGCGTTTTAAGCCTGTCATGAAATTATAGTTTCTTTTCAGAAAGTCCAATTTTAGGTTTTTGTGATATCTGAAATTTGAAAACTGCATTGTACACCAATCTCTTATTGCCTACTTTTGCACTCAAATTTTTATTCATGTTGTTTCAGCGGGGAAGCTTGTCTAATAATGAATTGCTGAGTTTATACAAAGAACTTGTAAAACCAAGAATGATCGAAGAGAAAATGTTGATTTTACTTCGCCAGGGTCGCATCAGCAAATGGTTTAGCGGCATTGGTCAGGAAGCGATAGCCGTTGGTGCTACCTGCGCGCTGGATGAAGATGAATATATTATGCCGCTGCATCGGAATCTGGGAGTTTTTACAGCGCGCCAAATGCCTTTCGATAAATTGTTTATGCAATGGCAAGGGAGGAAAGAAGGTTTTTCCAAAGGCCGGGAACGCTCCTTTCACTTTGGCGCCAATGAATATCATATCTGCGGTATGATCTCGCATTTGGGTCCGCAACTCGCCATCGCGGATGGCATTGCTTTAGCGCATAAACTGAAGAAGGAAAGAAAAGTAGCTCTCGCTTTTTCAGGTGATGGCGGCACGAGTGAAGGCGATTTTCATGAAGCATTGAATGTAGCAGCAGTATGGAAACTTCCGGTAATTTTTGTTATTGAAAACAATGGATATGGACTAAGCACGCCCGTAAATGAACAATTTGTTTGCAGTCAATTGGCAGACCGCGCTATCGGTTATGGCATGAAAGGCATCACTATTGACGGCAACAACATCCTCGAAGTTTATAAAACTATTTCTGAAGCAAGAGATTATTGCATTAACGAACAAAAACCGATTCTTGTAGAATGTATGACCTTCCGGATGCGGGGACATGAAGAAGCCAGCGGTGTTAAGTATGTACCTAAAGAACTTTTTGAAGAATGGAGTCAAAAAGATCCTGTAAGCAATTATGAAAATTATTTATTGCAGGAAGGTATTCTGGATCTTCAAAAAATAGAAAGAATTAAAAACGAAATACAACAGGAAATAGAAAGCGGATTGAATGCGGGTTTTGCTGCTCAACCTGTAAAACCAGATACAGCAGAAGAATTGAACGATGTATATGCTCCGGCAATTCAAGGCTCAAATATTAATATCCAAAGTGCCAATAAGACCGAAAAGAAATTTATACAAGCCATCAGTGATGGATTGCGCCAAAGCATGCAGCGCTATGAAAATTTGGTATTGATGGGGCAAGATATTGCAGAATATGGTGGCGCTTTTAAAGTGACAGATGGTTTCGTGGCGGAATTTGGAAAAGAAAGAGTGCGCAATACTCCTCTTTGTGAAAGTGCTATCGTAGGTGCGGCATTGGGACTTTCCATAAAGGGATTTAAGTCAATGATGGAAATGCAGTTTGCAGATTTTGTAACGGTGGGTTTTAACCAGATCATTAATAACCTTGCAAAAATCCACTATCGCTGGGGGCAAAATGCCGATGTGGTAATCAGAATGCCAACGGGTGGGGGAGTAGGCGCAGGTCCGTTTCACTCACAAAGCAATGAAGCCTGGTTTGTGCATACGCCTGGCTTAAAAGTAGTGTATCCTTCAACGCCGGAAGATGCCAAAGGATTGCTGATAGCATCTATTGAAGACCCTAATCCAGTTATCTTTTTCGAGCATAAAGCGCTTTACAGAAGCATCAGCGGTTTAGTTCCTGATGAATATTACACTATAGAAATCGGAAAAGCTAAACATGTAAAAGAAGGAAATGAAATAAGCGTTATCACTTACGGAAGTGGCGTGCACTGGGCGTTGGAATATGCAGACAAACATCCTGAAATTTCAATGGATATTCTGGATCTACGAACCTTATTGCCGTTGGATTATGATGCGATAAAGAAAGCTGTGCAACGGGCAGGTAAAGTTTTGCTGTTGCATGAAGATACTTTGATTGGTGGCATTGGCGGTGAAGTTTCTGCATGGATATCCGAACACTGTTTTGAATATCTGGATGCGCCCGTAATTCGCTGTGCAAGCTTAGATACGCCGGTCCCGTTTGCCATAGAACTGGAGCAGAATTTTATGGCAAAGAAGCGACTGGATGAATGCATTCAAAAGCTTTTGTCTTATTGATATTTTTTAAAAAAGAAGTTGCTGTCATTTTTATTATTTTAGCCGCTTTCAAAAAAAAGAAAAACACATGCGAATAGTACTTCTGTTTTTAGCGCTTACTTTTTTCGTTGCCTCTTGTAAGAATGCCGGGCAAAAAAGCAGAGGCGCTATAGTCTTGGGAGATTCTTCCACGATTATTACCGAAACAGATCCTGTTTATTTAGCGGATTTTGTAGATGATATTCAATTGCAAAACAATATGCCGGATTCTGCCATCACCACCGATACCGCAACACTTCCAAAACCGGTTGCAGATACTGTCACACTACAACAAGCTGCTGCCCAAGTTCCTGTATCCGGCAAAGGTTTGTCGGTAAATTTCAGCGAAGTGAATATTTTTATACCTGGTATAGAAACACAATCCTTTCGCAATCAAAATCTGAAAAATCTTAATGGAGTGAGTTATCAGTTGCAGAAAGGAAACCTGGACGGCAATCAGCTCATTATAAAAGACGCAACTGTAAGCAGTGTGAAACAACGTTATATTACCACCGTAGTAGTAACCAAAGACGGAAAAAAAATGGAACTGGATGATTTGGATGAAACAACATCGTGGACAGAGCTGAAAGGTAACAAAGGTATTTATCCTGTAAAGGGATTGTCCGCTACAGAATTAGGTTATAAAAAAGCTACATCTGGAGTTATTCGTACAGCCGTAAGTCGTGCTGCTAGAGAAAACCGTTATAGCCGCACCGAAATAAAAGCTTGGGAAGATGCCGTTAAAAATGTAAAATCTGTAACGCAGCCGCCGGCAAGCGTAGTGCTGCAAAGTGTAATGTGGCGTGTAGAAGGAAAAGATAAAAATGGAAAAGCTTTCCGCAAAGAAGTACGCATTGATATGCCGCTTTAGTTGCGTCCCATCCACAAGGCTCCATTGATGCTGTTATGCGATGCGCCCGTAACAGAAGCCAGTACATTGATTTCTTCTCTCCATCTTAGTGTGCCGATTAAAGCCATTACCAATGCTTCTTTAAATTGAATAACAGTAGCGTCGGGGATTATGATGCTCACATTTTCATCCTTTAGTTTTTCACGGAGTACGTCGATCAGAAAACTGTTAAACGCGCCACCGCCTGTTACTAATATTTTACCCGGATGTGGATTCTTATGCGATTTTATGACAGCGGCAATTTGCTCTGCTATATGATGTACAGAAGTATGCAAAAGATCGGAGGTGTTGTGCGAACTTTCCAATAATATAGGAAAAACCAATTCCTGTGCTTCTTTATTGCTTAGGGATTTGGGCGGCGCTTGCCTGTAATATTGCTGATCGTTCAACTGGAATAATTCGCCCAGTAAAAGATTGCCTTCCCGCGCTATAGCACCGTTGAAATCCATTTCCTTACCGGCACGCATGGCAAGCGTGTTTAATAATTGGTTGCCCGGACAGATATCAAAAGCTTCAAGAGTTGTTTCTTTTTTAATGGAAATGTTTACAATGCCGCCGATATTCAGCCAGAAATCATAATCATTGAACAAAAGTTTATCTCCGATTGGTACAATAGGCGCTCCTTGACCACCAAGCGCTACATCCATAGCACGCAGCTCGCTAATGACCGGTAATTGTGTATGTGCGGCTAAAGTGGCGCCACAGCCCAGTTCTACGGAAGTGTGGTGCAAAGGATCATGATAAGCAGTATGTCCGTGCGATGCTATAAAATCTATCTGATGATGTAAGGAATTTCTTTCGATAAAATCATTGACAGCTTCCGCCAAATACTTTCCATAGCGGGTATTGAGTTTTAAATATTCGGCAACGGTGAGGTTTTGTAATGTATGCAATTCTTTAATCCAATCAGTATCATAAGACAGGCACTCCGCATTTTTAATTTCAAACTTCCATTCACCACGCACTTCTTCCAAATGGGCATAGACAATGTCCAGTCCATCCAACGAACTTCCGGACATTAAACCGATTACTTTGTAAACCATTTTAATTCTTTTTATAAGCCAAGAGGAAATACCTAATAATTTTTGCGGTCAGCTCTTATCATAATCCGTTGCGGAAAATCAAAAATAACATAATAGCGCCCGCCACAATACGGTAAATGCCAAACACCCTGAAGCCGTGCTTTTGCAAAAAACCGATAAAAGTTTTAATCGCTATCATCGCTACTACAAAAGATATTACCGTTCCTATGCCAAAAGTCAGCAGATTATTGTCTTGGGTAAGCATTTCATAGCCTTTCATTTTCACACCGGCTACATTCCATTTTTTTAATATAAGGGAGTAGGCCGTTGCGGCGGCCATGGTAGGTACTGCCAGGAAAAAAGAAAACTCCGCCGCGGCGCTGCGTGTGAGTTTTTGCTGCATACCGCCGATAATGGATGCTGCGCTCCTGCTTACGCCGGGCACCATAGCCAGGCACTGCCATAAGCCGATGATGAACGCATTTTTAGGTTTAATATCAGTTTCAGATTCAATTTCATGTTTTTTGAAAAAACGATCTATGAACAATAAAATAACACCACCGAGAATAAGCATGACGGCTACTGTGGTAGGGCTTTCCAAAAGCTCTTCAATAGCATCGTTGAACAAAAAACCAAAAAGCAAAGCGGGGATAACAGCAATGACCAGTTTGATATAAAACTGCAACCTGCTGAAGTCGAAAAATTTTTTCCAGTAAAGCACCACTACAGAAAGAATAGCGCCGAGCTGAATGCAAACTTCAAAAAGTTTGGTAAAGGCATCTTCCTGAATGCCCAGAAAATAACCGGCAAGTATCATGTGTCCTGTAGAGGAAACAGGAAGATATTCGGTAATGCCTTCTACAATGCCGAGTATAACAGAATCTAATGTAGTCATGAAAAATGATTAAGGAATGTTGATGTATTTATGGGTTTGCAAAGATAATTGCCAGCGTGGGTTTTGCTGAATATAATCTATGATTAAAGGCGTCACTATATCTCGTTTGCTCCATTCGGGCTGCAAGTATAATTTGCAATTGTCAGAAACTTGCGCAGCGTGCTCTTCCGCCCATTTGAAATCCGATTTATTAAACACAACTACTTTAAGTTCATTTGCTTTTTGCAAACTATCAATTATCGGAGCTTTAAATTTTTTGGGTGAAACGGTGATCCAGTCAAAAAGCCCGCGTATAGGATGTGCACCCGATGTTTCGATGTGGGTTCTGACTCCGTTTTGCTTAAGTAGTTTGCATAAGGCTGTCAGGTCATACATCGCGGGTTCTCCACCTGTTATTACAGCTATTTTCCCGGGATATTTTTTAATGATATCTACTATTTCCTCAACAGTCATTTGTGGATGTTTGTCCGCGTCCCAGCTTTCTTTTACATCGCACCAGACACAACCCACATCACAGCCGCCCAATCTTACAAAATACGCAGCGTAGCCCGTATAAGCACCTTCGCCTTGCAATGTATAGAAATGTTCCATTACAGGGTAAGCAACTTGCTGGATGGTTTGTGAGTCTTTCAATTAATTTAATTACTTTTTTCTCTTGCGGCGATCATGGTGTTTTTCATAAGACCACAAATAGTCATGGGTCCCACGCCTTTAGGAACCGGTGTAATAAAACTTGATTTTTCCGAAACTCCTTCAAAATCTACATCTCCTACTAACCGAAATCCGGATTTCTTCGTTGTGTCTTCTACACGGTTAATTCCAACGTCTATTATAATAACTCCATCTTTTACCATATCTGCTGTTACAAATTTGGGCCTGCCTATTGCCGCTATCAGTACATCTGCCTGCCGGGTTATTTCATGCAGGTTTTCTGTTTTGGAATGGCAAATGGTGACGGTCGCGTTCCCTGGATTTGCATTGCGGCTTAGCAAAATAGACATGGGTTTCCCTACGATATTGCTCCTGCCGATCACTACACAGTGCTTCCCGGTAATGTCTATTTTGTATTGCTCCAGCATTAATAAAATACCATAAGGTGTAGCAGGTAAAAATCCTTTTTGTCCCAGGATCATTTTTCCCTGACTTATCGGATGAAAGCCATCTACATCTTTTAAAGGATGGATGGTGTTGATCACTGCATTTTCTGAAATATGCGCAGGCAGCGGAAGCTGCACCAGAATGCCGTCTATCGCATTGTCTTCATTCAGTTTTTTCACTTCATGGAGAAGCACTTCTTCAGTAATGTCCGTGTCAAAACGCAAAAGGGTAGATTGAAATCCTAATTCTTTACAGGTACGCACTTTTGCACCAACATAGGCTTCGCTCGCTGCGTTATTACCCACCAAAATCGCCGCCAGATGCGGTATTTTCAGTCCTTTAGCGATACGGTCTTCCACTTCTTTTCTTAAATCTTCCTTGATGCTGGCCGATGTTGCAGTACCATCTAAAATTTGCATGGAGCAAAGATAATCAGATAGCGGTTAAGAAAAGGAAGGTATTGTAAAGTGCCGTAAAGATTATTCCTTTAAGCAGTTTCCGTTAAAGGAAGAAACTCAAATTTTCTGCCGTCAAAAAGACCTCGATCACTTAGTTTCAATTCAGGAATAACCAGCAATGCCATAAAAGATAACGTCATAAAAGGTGCTTTCAGTTGGCTGCCTAAATCTTTAGCTGCTTTATCCAATAGTGCGTATTCGTTTGCTACTGTATAGCCATCTTTATCGCTCATCAACCCCGCTACCGGTAATGGCATACAGGTCACTTGTTTGGCATCGTTTGCTACCGCTATGCCACCTTTTGCATCAATAAGCGCATTCACTGCTGCTGTTATACTTTCATCATCTACACCAATCACAATTATGTTGTGACAATCGTGCGCGACTGTGGAAGCTATAGCGCCTTTTTTCAATCCGAAGTTTTTGATAAACGCAATTGCTGGAGGCTCATGATCAGCATAACGATTAACAACCCCTATTTTCAATACATCATTTTCAGTATCCGAGATGATATTCCCATTTTCAATTTTGGCTTTCTCCGAAAGTTTATGAGTGATGAGCTGACCTTCAATTGCTTCAATCACATGAATTTTCAGGTTTTCATTTTGCGCTTTTACTATAAATTCATGAGGCAGATAATGTGTGACTGAAAAATTATTTATCAGAGGAATGCGTGCATCAGGCAATATAGATTTTCCTGAATCGGCGACCAGTTCTCCGTTGATATAAGTCTGAAGGACATTGAAATCTTTTGGATTGTCGATGATGATAAAATCCGCCGGATCATTTATGCGGAGTAATCCTACAGGAATTTTATAGTGCAATACAGGATTAACACAGGCGGCCTGCAAAACATCAAATAAGTCAAAACCTTTTTGTAAAGCTCTTTTTACATGATGGTTGATATGATGTAATACCAATTCATCGGGGTGTTTATCGTCGCTGCAAAACATTGTTTGTGTAGGATGCGTTTTTAATACATCAATCAATGCTTCAAAGTTTTTAGCCGCACTTCCTTCGCGTATCAGGCATTTTATCCCTGCGTTCAGTTTTTCCAAAGCTTCTTCATAGCTAAAGCTTTCATGATCGGTAGTGATGCCTGCTGCTGCATATTTTTTTATAGCTGCACCACGCAACCCGGGCGCATGTCCGTCTATGGGTTTGCCTGTTTTTTTCGCTGCGTCTATTTTTGCCATTACTTCTAAATCATCGTATAATATGCCGGGATAATTCATCATTTCAGACAAATACCAGATATTATCGGACTGAAGAAGCTGTGTTACTTTTTGAGCATTGAGCGTGGCGCCTGCCGTTTCAAAATTGGTTGCAGGTACACAAGAAGGCGCACCGAAAAAGAATTTGAAAGGTGTTTGCTTAGCGTTGTCAATCATATACTGCACGCCTTCCATGCCGCATACATTGGCTATCTCATGCGGATCGGAAACCGTTGCCACCGTGCCGTGAACGGCTGCCAGCTTTGCAAATTCCGTTGGCACCAGCATGGAACTTTCTATATGGATGTGCGCGTCCACAAAACCCGGAAGTATATAATTTGTTTGCGGCGCTTCTGTCTCTGTTATAGAAACTATTTTTCCGTTTTTTACAGTTATCGTTGCCGGATAGATTTTCTTTTGGTGAAGATCAATAAAATTGGCAGTAATATTCATCTATTAAACGTTTACCAAAAAACAATATACTTCTTTAGGACCGTGTACACCTACAACCAGTGTTTTTTCAATATCTGCCGTGCGGCTGGGTCCGGTATTGAGGTTGATCATTGATGGCAGGTTTGTGCCATATTTCTTTTTTAAAAAGTCAATAGCATCCGAAATGTCGGGCACAACCTGATTGATATATGCTACGATAATATGAACGGGATAGTAAACTGGTGCAATGCGTCCCAAATGTTGCTTGCTGCTTAAAAGTGTAGAGCCGGTGCGGGCCACAAACGTTTCACAGCCGGTAATGCAAGCATCTGCGGTGCTGTTATTGCGGTCAGCAGGTCTTATGAATTCCAGCTTGTTATTATTAAACAGCTTCATCAGGTGGTCTTCTGCGCAAAGTATTTCCGTCCATCCGTTATGATCATAAAGTGTATGAACAGCGTCAATCAATTCCTGCTCATTATTACAATACACAAATTTTCCGCCCAGCTTTATAAACTCTTCTGCAAATTTTTCTTCGTGAGACAGATCCGTTTTTGCATAAAGATTTTCTGCCGTTTCTTTTTCCACTTCTGGGTAGGGCATGGGAAAACTTCCGTTGTTCAGTCCTTTCCTGATGCGGGCAAGAATTTGCTCACGGGCCTTAGAGGTTTTTAGTGGTTGCATGAAGAATATTTTTTCAAAAATAAACAATGAAAACTAACGGCGTTCTGATAATAATAAATGTGCGGATAATGATTAGCTTTGCGCGAATTATAAAAATTTGATTCATGAAACTTGCAATCGTAGGTACAGGCTATGTAGGTTTGGTAACCGGAACTTGTTTTGCTGAAACCGGCAACCATGTAGTTTGTGTTGATGTAAATGAAGAAAAAGTAAAACAACTGAGAGCGGGACAAACACCTATTTACGAACCGGGATTAGAAAATTTATTAGCCAGAAACATCAAAGAAAACAGACTCACCTTTACCACCTCTCTTGAAGAAGGCGTGAAAGACGCCCAGATTATCTTCCTGGCTTTGCCGACGCCACCGGGTAAAGATGGCGCTGCCGATTTGCAGTATGTATTGGATGTAGCTGCTCATTTAAGCAAGATTATCACCTCTTATAAAGTGATTGTAAATAAAAGCACAGTGCCGGTAGGAACAGCAGAAAAAGTAGCTGCGGTACTGGCCTTGAACTTAGATAAAGAATTGTTTGATGTAGTTTCCAATCCGGAGTTTTTACGGGAAGGCGTAGCAGTAGAAGATTTTTTAAAACCCGACCGTGTGGTAATTGGTACTTCGTCCGAGAAGGCGCGCAAGCTTATGGATGAATTATATCAACCTTTTGTTCGCCAGGGAAATCCTATTTATTTTATGGACGAGCGCTCTTCGGAAATGACCAAATATGCAGCAAATGCTTACCTCGCCATGCGTATTTCCTTTATGAATGAAATGGCCAACCTTTGTGAAAAAGCCGGCGCTAATGTAGATATGGTGCGGGTAGGAATGGGAAGCGACAGCCGCATTGGAAAACGCTTTTTATTCTCCGGCATCGGTTATGGCGGAAGTTGTTTCCCTAAAGACGTGCAGGCACTTGGCATGACTGCCGCCGAACATGATTATGATTTTATGCTGGTGAATACGACCGTAAAAGTAAACCATCGCCAAAAGACAAGATTGGGTATCAAAGTGAAAGAGTTTTTTGGTAATGATCTTTCGGGCAAAACGTTTGCATTGTGGGGCTTGGCCTTCAAACCGGAAACGGACGATATCCGCGAAGCGCCCGCATTGGAACTGATTAAAGAACTGAAAGCGGCAGGAGCATCTGTCCGGGCGTTTGACCCCGAAGCTATGGCTAATGTGAAAAATTCGGTTAATGAAGAAATATATTATGCCACTGATCAGTATGATGCTTTGAAAGGAGCCGACGCATTACTGATAGCTACAGAATGGAGTGAATTTCGCAACCCCGATTTCAGCAGAATGGAGAAGGAACTGAAATCACCTATCGTATTTGATGGCAGAAATGTTTATACACTTGAAAAAATGGAAACATTGCCTTTCTATTATGAAAGCATCGGACGTAGCACAGTGCATAAAGAAATCAGGAACAGGATAACCAACAACACGGAAAGATTAGTGGTGGACAGAGGCAATATAGGTATGGACTAAATCAGTAAAAAGATTCAATAAATCATACAATCAACTTTAAAATGAAACGAGTACTTATTACCGGCGCCGCAGGTTTTTTAGGTTCCCATCTATGCGATCTTTTTTTAAGAGAAGGCTATCGGGTAGTAGGAATGGACAATCTGCTCACCGGAAACATCAAAAATATCGAGCATCTTTTTCCTGTAAAAGAATTTGAATTTTATCATCATGATGTGACGAAGTTTGTTCATGTGCCCGGTGATATTGATTACATCATGCATTTCGCATCTCCGGCATCTCCAATAGATTATCTGAAAATGCCCATCCAAACGCTGAAAGTGAGTTCGCTGGGTACGCATAATCTTTTAGGTCTTGCTAAAGCAAAAGGAGCCAGAATATTAGTTGCTTCCACCTCTGAAGTTTACGGCGATCCTTTGGTGCATCCGCAGCAGGAAGAATATTGGGGAAATGTAAATCCCATAGGCCCACGCGGCGTATATGATGAGGCCAAACGATTTATGGAAAGCATGACGATGGCCTATCATAACTTTCACGGAGTGGAAACCCGCATTGTGCGCATCTTTAATACCTATGGGCCGCGTATGAGGCTCGATGATGGCCGTGCATTACCGACCTTTATGAGCCAGGCTTTGCGTGGTGAAGATGTTACCGTTTTCGGCGATGGTTCGCAAACGCGTTCTTTCTGTTATGTAGATGACCTGATCGCCGGTATTTACAAACTGTTATTATCCGATTATCACATGCCTGTGAATATTGGAAATCCGGTAGAAATTACATTACAGCAATTTGCGGAAGAAGTGGTGGAACTTGTGGGTAATGATGTAAAAATTATCTACAAACCTTTGCCGCAGGATGACCCGAAACAACGTCAGCCGGACATTACAAAGGCAAAAAGCATACTGAACTGGGAACCAAAAGTGGACCGAAAAGAAGGACTCCGAAAAACCTTGGAATATTTCAAACAGCATATTTAACGTGCTGTTTTTTTATGTTTAATTTTTCTGTTTTTTATCATCCTTTCCAAAGTTATTTTTTTTAAATTTAGATATCTTACAACTCTAAATCTGATCTGTCTATGATGCCTGTTGGAGATGATAATTCCGGCAGAACCGTAACGCCGCTTGTAAATTATCTGATAATTGCTCTGAATATTCTGGTCTTTGTCTTTTTTCAAAAGCTGGGAACCAATGATGCTTTTCTAATGAGCTTTTCGGCTGTCCCACAGGAAATCCTGACGGGAACAGACATTACTACAAATGGATTGGGAGTTTCTCCTACGCCGGTTTACCTTACTATTATCACTTCTATGTTTATGCATGGCAGCATAGCGCACATCGCGGGTAATATGCTTTATCTGTGGATCTTCGGTGATAATCTTGAAAATGTAATGGGACACGCCAGATATCTGATTTTTTATTTATTGTGCGGCATATTGGCTACTTTATCTCATGTATTTGTAACTGCAGCGGTGGGGCAAAGCACATTAGTACCTTCGTTGGGCGCATCCGGCGCCATATCCGGTGTATTGGGCGGCTATCTTTTACTGTTTCCCAAAAATAAAGTTCGCGTTTTTGTTTTCAGATTTGTTACAACCATGCCGGCTATTGTGAGTCTGGGTATCTGGATTGTTTTGCAGGTAATCAGCGGGCTGGGAATGCTGGGCGGCAGCGAGGAAGGCGGTGGCGTAGCTTACGCCGCACATATTGGTGGGTTTGTAGCGGGTTTAATACTGGTAAAATTATTTGCTACAAAAAGAGAAGCTGCCAAAGTGGTAAGGCAGGATGAATAATATCACCTATTCTGTAAGCGCTAAATAATTATTTTTACGCCATCTTGAATCTCTCGTTTTTCATAGCCCGCAGAGGTCTTAAAACTAACCGGGGCGGTTTTTCTTCCTTCATCATAAGGCTTGCGATATGCGCTACAGCGCTCAGCGTAGCGGTAATGGTTTTGGCTGTTGCTTTTATACAAGGGTTTAAATACGAGATCAGAGAAAAATTGTTCAGCTTTTGGGGGCACGTAATTGTTACCAATTATTCACAGGACGCCGCTGATTTCAATCTCACGGTGCCCATTCGCTATGATTCCAATCTTGTGACCCAAATCCGCCAGCTTCCTTATGTAAAGCAGGTCATTCCTTTTATTGTTCGTCCGGGCATTATAAAAACTTCCACAGATATGGAAGGCATAAAGCTGAAAGGAATATCGGATGCTTATCGTTTTCCGGAAGGAATGGAAATCAGAGGCGCGGAAATAAATTTTAAAGATCCCAGTTACTCGAAAGAGATCATCCTTTCACAAACGACAGCCAATAAACTCAATTTGAAAATAAATGACTTTGTACAGCTTTATTTCATAGAAAGAGGAAGCGATGTGCCGCGTATCCGTAAAGTGAAAATTGCCGGTGTTTTTCATACGGGAATGGAAGAGGTGGATAAAAACTACGCGCTTTGCGACATCCGTATGTTGCAGCAAATCAATATTTGGCAGCCGGATGACATCAATGGCTATCAGGTTGATTTGACTGATGAACAGTACATGACAGCGGTATCCGATACTATATTTAATAATTTTATCGGTGCACCGCTTCACTCTTACACCATGAAAGAAGTGTACGTCAATGTTTTTGACTGGCTGCAATTGCAAAACCTCAATGCGCAGATTGTACTTATTATAATGGTGATCGTGGCTATTATCAATCTTGCGGTGGCTACTGTGATAATTATTGTAGAACACGCTCGTACCGTTGGTATTTTAAAAGCGCTCGGCATGCCTTTTAAAAACATTATGAAAGTATTTCTGTATCACTCGCTCATTATCGCTTTTGCAGGAATATTACTGGGAAATTTATTAGCACTTCTTTTTTGCTGGCTGCAGCTGAAAACAGGATTTCTGAAACTTAACGAAGCTACTTATTATATGAAATATGTGCCTGTACGTATCAACCTTCTGCATATTTTCTATATAGATGCAGGTACTTTATTTTGTTGTGTACTTTTTATGTGGCTGCCCACCTTGTATATTCGCAAAATCCAACCGGTAAAAGTATTGCAGTTTAAATGAGTGCCGATAATAAAATAAAGTACAAACAGTTTGCTGAGGAAAAGCAACTCCCGGTTTTTTTTCAGCCCTGGTGGCTGGATGCAGTAAGCAACAAGTGGGATGTGGTGATCGCTGAAAAGCAGGGAAATATTCTGGCTGTTTGGCCTTATACTTTTGAAAAGAAATTGCATCTTTCACTGATCCGGAATCCCTTGCTTACGCCGTATTCCGGTCCTTTGTTTTTTTTGCCGGATACGCTCTCTTCCTATAAGCGAATATCTCTGGAAGAGAAACTGATCAGTGAAATGATGGGACAGTTTCCTAAATGGGATTTTATGGAAGTGATGACGCTGCCCGGCTTTAATAACTTCCTGCCTTTTCATCATTGTGGTTTTACAAATACACAACGCATTACGTATCATTTAGACATTACTCAGCCCGAATCCATTCTTTGGGCAAATATTCAAAGCAAACAGAAATATGCTATAAAAAAAGCGCAGGAAATATTGCACTTGACAGATGCGTATGAAAATGTGAAATTGCTATATCAAATGCATAGGAACACCTTGGAGTCAAAAGGCGAAAAACATCCTTATCCTGAAAATTTTTTTAACAAGATCATTGACGTTTCTCAAAAACAAAACGCGTCTTATTGTAAGGCTGCATCTACAGCGAATGGCACAATCGCCGCCATAGCTTTTTGTGTATATGATGCCACTGCCATGTATTTGCTGCTTACAGCGACCAACAAAAATGCAAAGTACAACGGAGCTGTAGCGTTGTTGATATGGGACGCAATACTTGCCGCAAAAGAAAAGGGATTGCAACTATTCGATTTTGAAGGAAGTATGGATAAAGGTATCGAGGGCTTCTTCAGAAGCTTCGGCGGACAGAGGAAGAATTATCTGAATCTCACCTGCAACAAATCGAACATCTGGAAATTAAGAGAGCTGCTGCGCTCATAAATTTTGTTTACATGGTTTTTAAAAATAACCGTCAATTTGTCCCAAAAACAATACTGGCAAAGAAATTGACTTTACATTTGCAGTTTCTGAATAATAAGTAAGAAACTATTTTTATAAATAGATATGCCATTTTTCAAATCAAGAAAGAATATGACAGATAAAAAAACAGAAAATTTTAATAAACAAGATAATGACAAACTGTCTTCCGATAAAGAATTGCAGGAAGAGATGATTGCGCGCGAATTGAATATGGATGACAGCCTTCCCGGTACACAACATCTGAATGATGAAGTGGAAGACGAATCGGACATGGAAAAAAGCAACTCGGAGCTGGAGGAAATGAAAGATAAATATTTGCGGTTGATGGCTGAATTTGACAATTACAAACGCCGCAACGCGAAGGAAAGAAATGAGCTGATGCAAACCGCAGGAAAAGATATACTACAATCTTTGCTGGTAGTTTTGGATGATATGGACAGGGCAGATAAACAAATTGAAAAATCAGATGATGTTTCACAAATAAAAGAAGGAATTAATCTGGTTTTCAATAAATTAAGAAATATACTTCAACAAAAAGGTTTAAGAAAAATGGAGAGCAGAAACAGTGATTTTGACGCCGATCTCCATGAAGCTATCACTGAAATTCCTGTTTCAGAAGATGCGAAAGGCAAAGTGGTAGATGAGATAGAACCGGGCTATTATTTGAATGATAAGCTTATTCGTCATGCCAAAGTAGTAGTAGGTAAATAAATTTCCCTATAAAAAATCAGACTAAATATAAACAACTTTTTATAAGAGATGTCAAAGAGAGATTATTATGAAGTGCTGGGTGTGAGCAAATCTTCAGGTGCTGATGAGATAAAAAAATCCTATCGTAAAGTAGCAATGCAGTACCATCCTGATCGCAATCCGGGTGACAAAGAGGCAGAAGAAAAATTTAAAGAAGCGGCGGAGGCTTACGAAGTATTGAGCAATCCGGACAAACGCGCACGTTATGATCGTTTTGGTCATGCCGGCGTGGGTAGTGCCGCAAGCGGTGGCAGAGGCCCGAGTATGGATGATATTTTTTCCAATTTCGGCGACATCTTTGGCGATGATATGTTTGGTAGCTTTTTCGGCGGCGGCAGGCAAAGCGGTGGTCACAGGCAAGGATCGCGTGGCTCTAATCTGAGAGTGAAATTGAAAATGAATTTCTCTGAAATTGCTAATGGTGCGAATAAAAAAATCAAAGTAAAAAAATACGTATCGTGCAATACCTGTCATGGCAGCGGCGCTAAAGATAAAAGCTCCATACAAACCTGCCAGTCATGTGGCGGAAGCGGCCAAGTGAGAAGAGTGCAGAATACTTTTTTAGGACAAATGCAAACCGTAACTACCTGCCCCACCTGCAATGGTGAAGGATCGCAAATAACGGCCAAATGTGGAAGTTGCAAAGGCGAGGGTAGAGTGTATGGAGATGAAACCTTGAATCTTGATATTCCCGCAGGTGTGCAGGATGGTATGCAGCTAAGTATGAGCGGCAAAGGAAATGCAGGCGAACGCGGCGGTTATCCCGGTGATTTATTGCTTTTGATTGAAGAAGAAAAACACCCGGAACTGGTGAGAAGCGATTTGGATGTGATCTACAATCTCAATATTTCCTTTCCGGAAACCGTATTGGGCACGCAAGTGGAAGTGCCCACTATAGATGGGAAAGCCAAAATAAAAATTCCGGCAGGCACGCACAGCGGTAAAGTTTTTCGGTTAAAAGGAAAAGGATTTCCGGCTTTTCAGTCTTATGAAAAAGGTGATGAGCTGGTGCAGATAAATGTTTGGTCGCCACAGCACCTGACTCACGAAGAAAAAGAACTGTTGGAAAAATTAAAAGACTCTCCCAACTTTCAGCCTACAAGCGCCACAAAACAGCATGACAAGGAAGACAAAAGTATTTTTGATAAAATAAAAGATGCTTTCAGCTAACAATCTTTTTAAAAATACAGCATTGCTACACTTCCGCAAATGGCTTTCAGTAACATGAGCCCATCTATGAGGATAAGATAATACAAAATGCTTTTGCGCCTTTGCAAAGAATACGCGACTATAATAAGCGCTATAAAAGGAAGTGTATTCAGCAAGACTTTCATTACAGAATAATGCTGTGTATAACTGTAAATCCAAAATACACTTAGACCTGCCGCACTTAAAGGAAGAATGATGTAGAAGATCGTTTTTCTTAACCCGTTTTTGACAACGAAGGTTTTAAGTTGTTTGTTATAATCATCTATGTAATCTTTGATGTCAAACATAATGCACAGTACGGTAACAAACATGAAGTTTTTGATAAACAAAACGATGTTTACAAAATGTATCTCCGTCTGAATGTTGTGCGTAATATCATGGAAAAGTATCGGATAAACATTTACCAGCCCCGCCCATGTAATCCCGATCAGAAAGGGTTTCAGCCAACCAATATTTCTGAGATTGAATGAATTGGTAATGCCATAATATAAAGCGCCAACCACCGGGAAGAAAATAATCAATATCCATTGCAGCAGAGAAAGTGAAGGGATACGACTATAATACATAACGCCGAAATAAACAGCAATTGCAGTCAATATGAGAAATAAAACTGCTTGGCTGAACTTTACAAAGCGCTGATGATGGTAATACCATTTATTGCGTTCATGCGCATCGGGAAAGATTGTATCTGTAATATAAGCCTTAGTGTAAAACCATACGGTGGCGCAAAAAACCGCCATGTAAAATATGGGAATATTAAGCGGGTAATGTTGTTGCAGGCTGGCTTCTACAGCCAATGCCACAGCGCAAATACCGTAAAAATAATTGCAGAAAAAAAATGATCGTATATAATTTCTGAGTTTCAATTTTTCCTGAAATAAAAATTTTACCCGATTTTTTTGTCAGTGATCTTTTAAAAACCTGTTTACTTCTTCCGCCGTGAAAGCGATTTGTTGATCATCGGTATCGCCTTCAAAATCGGTCATCATATAAGAACCATGTGTCGCCGGTAAAATCATCAGCCTCGTGTTGGGTATGAGCCTTGTCATTTTTACAGTATGCTCAAGTGTGGCTACGTCCTGATCGCCGGAGATAATAAATGCCGGTGCTTTTATAGAAGTCAGAACAGCATCATCCCAGTCTTTAAAGTTTTTCATACGCTGGCGGTCTTTGTCAAACATATTTTGAAGCTTCTCTCGGTCGTTATTATTCTGCTTCAGAAAATCTTCTTGCAACGATTTTGGCATATTATCCAGCGTAGCAGTATCAAAGCCATCGAAGAAACCGGCAAACATACCTTCTCGTTTATAAAAAGAAGAAGCTATAATTATCTTTTCCACCAGTCCGGGATGTCGGTGTGCGATTTGCATCACGGTGTTTCCCCCATTGCTGAAACCCCAGAAAGATGCTTTTGCAAATCCCAGTTGTTTTACCATCTCAGCCACATCATCGGCATCTTGTTCAAACGTTTCCGGTATTGTGCGGTGCGCGCTTCTGCCGTGGTTTTGCAAGTCAATTCCTATGAGCTGAAAATTATTTTGCAATAAAGGAATCAGCTTTGAAAAATCGTGCAAAATTGAACCGCCACCTCCGTGAATGAGTACCAATGGCTGCCCGGAACCATAGATTTCATAATAAAGTCCAATGCCGTTTATTGTTTTATGTCCTTTGTCCTGAAGTTTCATTGAGTTGTTTTTGGGTTTTAAAGATAGTTGTTATAGCGCCTTTATCCGTTCTTCCTCAAGGTCAATCAAATAAGTTTGTTTGCGGATAAGATCTTCGTCAATATGAGCTTCTTTATTTTTTTCAATTAAAAACTCCCGCTGTGTATTTAATAACTCAATATAAATTTTCTTGGTTTTTACATTCAGCAATTGTTCTTCTGTAGCCTCCAGTTTTTTTTCCCATTGTGCAATTGTATTGGCAAGAAAAAGGCTTTTGGAAATGTGCTCGTGGTGTTTTTCTTTCATGTGCGTTATAGATTGGCGCAGCATCTCATTTCGCAGTTCTTTACTTTTTTCTTCCTCAGATTGTGAGTCGGGTATCATGCCATTCACATTGAATTGCTTGAAAATATAGGGAAGTGTCAATCCCTGAACAAACAAGGTAAGTATGATCACTACAAAGCTTATGAATAAAATCAATTCTCTTTGAGGAAATTTACTGCCGTCGTCTAAATAAACTGGAATGGAAAATGCGGCTGCTAAGGTTACAACCCCACGCATCCCCGTCCAGCCAAGCACTAAAGGAATTTTCCAATGCCGGCGAAAACTAAAATTGCTGCTTAGAATACTTCTTCTGAAGAGGAAGGTTGAGAGCTGTGCGATGTAAGATGAAACAATCCTGATAAAAATAATGAAAGCTGTAACCATGACGCCGTAATAAAGTCCTGTGCGTATAGGAATGCCGGCAGTCTTAAGTCCTTCAATTATTTCCGTGAGATCCAAGCCTATGGCGAAGAATACTAAACCATTCAGAATAAAAACAAAACTTTCCCAGAAACTATAACCTCTTACACGGCTTTCACTGTTCAGAAAGATCAGTCTTTTATGGCTCATAAACAAGCCGCCGCTCACAACCGCCATTACACCGGAGCAATGTGTATGTTCTGCTACCCAATAAAAAAGATAAGGCGCCACCAATGTAAATGCGATATCCGACGGAGCGTCGGTAGGCAGTCTTTTTATTCCTTCCACAAGCAGCCATGCCAGCAACAAACCGACAGCTACGCCACCGAATACCATCCATACGAAACTTGTGATAGCTTGCCCCCAAACAAATTGTCCGGTGGCGATCGCGATCATGGCGAAACGGAAGATAATCAGTGATGATGCGTCGTTAAACAAACTTTCACCTTCCAGTATGGTGGCCGTGGTTTTAGGCACTTTTACAAACTTCAAAATGGCGCTTGCACTCACGGCATCCGGTGGTGATACAATGGCGCCTAATAGAAAACCCATCGCCAATGAAAACCCCGGGATAACATAATTGGCAAACAAAGCCACGGATGTAGCTGTGAAAAAAACTACCAAAAAGGAAAAACTACCGATAATGCGCCACCAGCGTAGCAGCCCTTTAATAGATACAGACCATGACGCTTCAAATAATAAGGGTGGCAGGATTATGAAAAATATATAATCAGGGTTGACGCTGAGCTTTGGCACGGCGGGAATAAGGCTGATCATCAAACCGGCCAAAACCAGTAAGACCGGATAAGCCACTTTTATTTTTTTTGCCAGCATCTCCAGCAATACAATAAGCACTATGACAGCTAATACAAAAGGAAGCGTTTGAAGCATAAAAGTTTTTATTGTGAGTGTACGTTGGACGAAGGTTAATTACAGCGCATTGGACATTCCTAATGTACAGTCTCCCACCATTTTGTAAACTCTTGTTTGTTATTATTCAAATCAACGATTTCACCAATCATTGGCGTCGCCAGTTTCCAGGATTGATTTATGGAGTTTTCAGCAATCTTTTTCAAAGGTTCATCCCACGGATGCTTGGCCAAAGTAAACTTGGAATGATGTACCGTGAACAAGTTTTTAGGATTTAATTCTTTGACGGATTGTATTAACTGACCAGGTAATTGATGCACATACTCCCAAGCTTCGTTATATTGTCCGTTTTCCATAATCGCCCAGTCAATAGGCGCATATTTTTGATGAATCTCCGCAAAACGATCATCCCTTCCACCATCGCCGCTGTAATATATTTTCAGGGAAGGCGCTTCTATGAAAAAAGCCAACCAAAGTGTTTTCCTTTGTATAAGTCCTCTGCCTGAAGTATGTTGGGTACGTTCTGTATAAATGAAAAAATTCTCCTTTATTTTTACTTGTTCTCCCCAGTCTTTTTCCAATATTTTCGTCGGTGCATAACCCCAATGCTCAAGGCTGGCGCCTACACCCAGTCCGCAAACTACGTGCTTTATTTTTTTGCATAGCGCCTTTATTGTTTCATAATCAAGATGATCATAATGATCATGAGAAATAAGCAAGTAGTCAATCTCCGGCATATCTTCCGCATGGTAAACGTCTGCGCCTTTATAAGCTCTCACCGAATAGGCGAACGGAGAAGCGTGACCGCTGAATACAGGATCCACCAGAAATCGTACACCATCTATCTGCATATAAAAAGAGGAATGCCCAAACCAGATTAAAATATTTTTCTCTTTAGGTATGTTTTTCAGATTTGTTTTTACAGAGGGCAAAATATCCGAGGGCTCCGTTCGGGGATATTTTTTTGTCATTGCTTCCCAGCCTAAATTCCATATAGAATAACCTTCTGTAATAACAGGCTTCTCAATTTTATTTCTGAATTTTCCATCCTTATAGTTAGGCGAATTTTCAATATGCTTCAATCGTTTGCCACAAGGCAGTTTTCCAAATTTTGCATGTTTCATCTAAAAAAGTGAGTTTACATCTTCTCTCCTTTAAATGTACGATAGATGTTTTTTTATTAATTCTTTGAATAAAAAAATAATGAAAAAAAAATTGTGCATTTAAATGGTTGTATACAATGATAGGTCCGGAAGGCGAAGAGCATTGGAGTTATATTCAGTATATATCCATTCATCCCAAAGATTATTTTATCGGGTTAGATGGTTTTGCGGATGCTGATGAAAAGGTAAATACAACGCTGCCGCAGGGAGAATGGAAAATGAGTTTTAGCGGAGAGGGTAATATAACATTGGTAACTACAGAAATGAAATTCTCAAAACTGGAAGATTTGGAAACGATTATAAAAATAGGATTCAAAGAAGGTTATAAAATTGCCGGAGACGGTTTGGACGCCTTGCTGGAAGAATGGAAAAAAGCCTGATATTCTTTTTAGAAGCTATGCAAACTAAAAGCGCAACTATCATAAGTTGCGCTTTTAGTTTGCATTTTTATTGATAAGCGAATCTTATTTTTTCATGTACATTACTTCTTTTACCAACTTCACTGTGCGCGGCACATCCGGCAGGTAAGCAGCTACAAGAGTGGGAGCGTAGTGCATATTGGTATCTGCAGAACAGATACGGCGAATCGGAGCATCCAAATAATCAAATGCTTCTTTCTGAATGCGGTAAGAGATTTCGGAAGAAACACTGCTAAATGGCCATTGCTCTTCTACGATAACTAAGCGGTTGGTTTTCTTTACAGATTCTACAATAGTTTCCCAGTCTAATGGCCGAATGGTGCGCAAATCAATCACCTCCGCTTCTATATCTTCTTTCGCCAGTTCCTCCGCCGCGCCAAGTGCCACTTTCATCATTTTATTATAAGAAACGATCGTGACATCCTTGCCTGCTCTTTTTATATCTGCCTTGCCAATAGGTATTAAGTATTCATCGGTAGGTACTTCACCTACATCACCATACATCACTTCACTTTCCATAAATACCACAGGGTTTTCATCTCTGATCGCGGATTTTAATAAACCTTTCGCGTCATAAGGATTGGATACTGAAATGACTTTCAGTCCGGGAATGTTGGCATACCAGCTCTCAAAAGCCTGTGAGTGCTGAGCGCCGAGTTGTCCTGCAGAAGCATTTGGTCCGCGAAATACAATAGGACAGCCAAACTGCCCACCACTCATAGAAAGCATTTTAGCCGCATGATTCAGGATCTGATCCAAAGCCAGCACTGCGAAGTTCCAGGTCATAAACTCCACGATGGGGCGTGTACCATTCGTAGCTGCGCCTACGCCAATGGAGGCAAAACCCAGCTCGGCAATAGGTGTGTCTATAATACGGCGATCGCCAAATTCTTCAAGCATTCCCTGACTTACTTTATAAGCGCCGTTGTATTGTGCTACTTCTTCACCCATAAGAAAAACGCGGTCGTCAAGACGCATTTCTTCTTCCATGGCTTCTCTCAGTGCTTGGCGAAATGGAATGGTACGCATGTAGTATCTTGTTTTTTTGAGGGCGTAAAGATAATTAATTGGTTGGTTTGTTAATTTACTTTGTAAAAAGAAGAGCGACTATCTTTTATCGGGTTTTTAAAAAAGTAGCGGTGCTTTCAAAACCGTTTTCGGAGAAGCTTAATTTCAAAGTATCTTTTTCGAGTTTTATGATATCCATTTTTATTTTACTTCCGGTTCCTTTCATTTTCATTTCATCCAGCATCAACGCTCCGTCATCATCAAAATACCAGTTTATAGTATCTGGTTGCGGCGCACCGAAATTTGTAGCTACAATACCTTTTTTCATAAATTCTATCCAGGTTTCGTCTATCATTCTTTTTTGTTCGGCAAGAGTCATATCCAGCTGTTGCTGCATGAGCAAACGCATACTATCCATATTGCTTACCCCATATAGTTCTAAATTTTGCGCCGGTGTAGTGCTTTTGCCTATGGTATCTATATAATTTTTAGTGTCTGCTATCTGCTGGTCCAGTTTGGGACTTTCCATATTTATGGCTTGCCATTTTCCCAAAATCATTTTTTCTTTAGAAGGTTTGCAGGAACTTACTGAAAAAAGCCCAATGAAAACAATAACAGAAAGTAGAGAAAGTTTATGGTTCATATATTAGTTTAAAATAACTTTTCCATTCCAGGGTTTTAAATAACGCGTCTGCCAGAAGTGGAAAATTTTGTTGATCGGTAATGTGAGGATATATTTTTTTAAGAAAAGAATAGCGCATGGATTCTGCCTGCAATTGTCGGGAAAGCAAAAAAGCCTGACGTGTGGTAAAGCAGTTTTCTCCAGCTTTTTTCATCAGATACCCGATACGTTTATCATCACCGCTTTTTGCTCTGGAGGTAATGAAAATATCATCAAATTTCCCTTGAGAAAGAGGGTCTGGGCAATCGCTGTTTATTACCGGAGCCGCGTTTTCTATAAGCTCAGGCACAGGTTCACTCATCTCTGCTTCCGTATTGTGCATACCAGTTTCTTCTACCGCACGTTCGTCGGCAATGTTTACTTCGGAAGTGGCGGGAGCAGGTATGTTTTCTGCCAAAGGTTCTTCATTTTGGGGCACTTCAGATTCTTTCTCCTGCACGTTATTATTTTCAGCGGCAATGTCAGTTTCACTTGCCGGCGTTTCTTGTATCGTTACTTCGTTTGAAACCGGTTTCCGTTCGTTGGAAAGTTCCACATCCATAAATTGAGGCTCGCTGCCCGAAGTTTCATGAGCGGGAACATTCCTTACTTCTACAATCTTTTCAGAAGGTTGCTGAGATACCGTTTTTGTTTTCTGAGCAGCGGCTTTTTTTACCGGTGGTGCGGTAGCTTCATTTTCGGTGATCTGTAATGCAGAACCAGAAGCCGGCAATTCCGGAAGATGATCTTCACTTTGTTCGCCGGGCATCAGATAAAAGCGTTGTTGCACATCATACAATGCAAACCCATTATCCACTTTGGTAAGTAAAAAACCGCGGTATCCGTCTGGCGGCACTTGTATATAAAAACTTTGGGCAGGATATTGATTTTGCTGAAAAAGAATTTGCAAATGAACAGGACCCGGTGCCAACTGAGGAATAATGCAATAGTTTTTACTGAAGCGTGGAAGCATATCATTTTCCAGCTTTACATAAAAAGGCGTTTGTTTATCTCCCTGAATATACACATAGGAAAAGCGGTCGGCTTTGGATGAGAAGGCCGCAGATAATAAAATAAGGGATGTGATAAAATGTTTCAGGAAGTAGGTCTTATTCATTTTATTCAAGTTCTATTAATACAGCTCCTTTTTCCACTGCTGTCTTTTCCTCAATTTTTACAGATTTTACAGTGGCGGCTGCGGTGGCTTTCAATACATTTTCCATTTTCATGGCTTCTAATACCAAAAGTCCGTCGCCTTTATTTATTTGTTGTCCAGGTTGCACTAATACTTTTAAAATCATTCCCGGCATCGGAGCTTTTATGGGTTCTATTTTTTGCATCGCTTTCAGATCCATACCCATGCTATTGAGCAATTGGTCAATGGGTTCTTTTAGCGCTACGGTATAAGAGTTTCCGTTTATAGAAAGTTTTATCTCTTTATTCTTACGATCCACATTTTCTACAAACGCTGTGTAAGACTTGTCATTGTAAAGAATGCTGATCAATCCATCCGGCAGCGCTTTTATATCCCATTTTACATTTTCGTCATTCAGCTTTAAGTTTTCCCCGTCCGAAGTTACCTGATATTCGTTCTTATCGTTAATTGTTGCTTGAAGCATACGCCAAATATAACTTTAAAAAGAACGCAAAAATAATCAAATCCCCCTTTTAAAACTTTTCAAAAACGCTACATTAGCTTCAATTCTTTAAATCGTCATGCGGTACAGTGTATTTTTTATAAGTATTTCAGTTGTTTTTTTCAGCGCTTGTGGCAGCTCCCGGAAAGTAATGAAGCAAAAAGAACTGCATGAAATTGTGGTGTCTTCTTCTGCAGGTGTTTACCGGGCGGCAGAGCCAAAATACTGGGATATTGTGCATACGGATATTGCATTGCAACCTTTTCAAAAGAAAGGGAATCTCTTTTTAAAAGAGGCAGAAGGAGAAGCGCTGCTGAAACTGCATCCCTATTGTTATGCTTCCGATTCTGTAACGTTAGATGCTCAAACGATGGATATTGAAACCGTGGAACTGAGAAAACCTTTTTTTACAAAGCCTCTTTACCGCTATGAAAACGATAAGTTATCTATAAAATTTAACCGCAAATTTGAGCCAGGCGATACACTTGAGCTTTATGTAAAATACCGCGCAAAACCTTATGAAGATGAAGCGGGAGGAAGCAGCGCCATTTCGGAAGACAGGGGTTTGTATTACATCAATAATAATTATGAAATACCCGGAAAACCCAAGCAAATATGGACGCAGGGAGAAACACAGGCTAATTCTCACTGGTTTCCTACACTGGATCAGCCCAATGAAAAATTTACAGTTTCCATATCACTCACGGTGCCTGACAGTTTTACAACGCTCAGCAACGGAGAATTAGTAAGCAGCAAAAAAACAAATAATAACAATCGTATTGATAAATGGGAAATTGATCAGCCGATACAAACGTATGCCGTGATGTTTGCCATCGGGAAATTTTCTATAATAAATGATGCAAGCTGGAAAGGTAAGTCTGTAAACTATTACGTGGAGCCGGAATATGCGCCTTATGCGAAAATGATGTTCAGGAATACGCCGGAGATGATTGATTATTTTTCCGGAATTACCGGAGTGAATTATCCCTGGAATAAATATAGCCAGGTAGTGGTAAGAGATTATGTAAGCGGCGCTATGGAAAATACGACAGCGAGCCTTTTCGGAGAATTTATGAATGAAAATGCGCGTGAGCTTTTGGATAAGGATAATGAAAATGTTGTTTCGCACGAATTGTTTCACCAATGGTTTGGAGATTACGCAACGGCCGAATCCTGGAGCAATCTTACACTGAATGAGTCTTTTGCCACGTATGGAGAGCAGCTTTGGAGAAAATATAAATATGGAAAAGCTTCCAATGATGAGCTGGCTTACGATGATTTGAATAATTACTTCAACCAGGCGCAAGATGATCCTGAATTAGTGCGTTATTATTATAACAACCGTGAAGATATGTTTGACCGCGTATCTTATCAGAAAGGCGGCGCGATACTGCGTTACCTGCATGGGCTTTTGGGAGATTCCACTTTTTATAAAGCCATGAATATTTACCTGACAAAAAATGCTTATGGAAATGCGGAAGCGAGTGATTGGAGAAAGGCTGTGGAAGAAGCTTCCGGTACGGATTGGAATTGGTTTTTCAATGAATGGTATTATAAAGGTGGTCATCCGAAACTGAAACTGGAATATGTTTATGACGATGCGAATCAGGTTTTGAAAGTAACGGCTACTCAAACGCAAGACAGCAATTCTTTTTATCTGCTTCCTTTGAAAGCCAAATTAGTATATAACGATAAGCAGGAAATAATAGATTGGAAAATAGAAAAACGGACTCAGGTTTTTCAATATCCTTATAAAAACGGCACACGTCCTTTCTTCATTCCCGATGCGGAACATTGGCTGGCAGGTACGATAAATGAAAGCAAGCACGCGAAAGAATGGTTGCAACAATACCAGGCTTCCGCCGATGATTATATCAGTAAAAAGAGAAGTATCAACGGCGCTTTTTATGAACAGGGAGATGCTGCTTCTCAAACTATTTTTCATTGGGCACTTAAAGATCCTATGAAAGAAATAAGAACGTATGCATTGACGCTGCTGAAAAGAATGCCGGATAAGTATGACTGGCAAAAGAATTTTAAAGATGAAGTAAGTATGCTTGCGCTGCATGATGGAACAAATGCAGTGAGAGCCGGTTCTTTAGAAATTGCAGGCAAATGGAAACTTACAAATATGAAAGATGAATTTGTCAATGCATTAAATGACAGTTCTTATAAAGTAGCGGGCGCAGCTTTGCAGGCTTTGAGCAGAATAGACAGTTCGGCAGCTTATGAAAAGGCGAAATTATTTTCGGATCAGCAACCTAAAGCGGAATTGCAGGATGAAGTATGGATGCAAGTTGCAAAAGCCGGAATACCCGCAGACGAAGCCTTGTTTGAAGAAATTGCAAACACTTTGTATGGGAGAAGGAAAATAAGCCTTTCTGAAATGCTGGGAGTATATGCGCAACGTGTGAACGATGAAAACGCTTATGAAAAAACACTGGCACTGGTTGTAAAAATGGCGGAAGCCGAGAGTATAAAAAGCTATCGGTTTGCTACCGGAGCCACGCTCTTTAATTTACAGGCTTATCTTTTGAAAAACAAAAAAGAAAAAAATGCCGAATGGAAATCAGCGATCATCCAAAAATATACGGACGCTTTATTGAAGAATGAACAGGACCGCAACAATATTTCCAAATACAAACAACTTTTAGATTAATCAGCGCTGATAACATCCGATATCAAAAGGAGAAGTCCAGGGTTGATCATCCAGATCATTGGTGATGGGCGTTATGGTAATTCCATTATCAATCATCGGTGATCCTTCCTGAGGTCTGTAATCCCATTTTGCAATGTCTTTAAACAACGGATCTTCATTGAGCTTGCAATTATTAACGGCAACATAATTCGGAATCGTTTCCTGCGATTTTATAAGGCAATTGGTAAAGTTTACATTGTAAATAGCCGCATCTTCTTTATTGCAAAATAATTCTGTTTCCAACGAGCCATCAATGACACAGTTGCTGAAAATTGCCGTAAGGTCACCAACGACACGCTGGGTTTGAGTGATGTCAAAATAATTTAAAACGGCTGCTGTTGGTTCATTGATATGACTTACTTTGCCGGTGCCGTAAGTGATAAAATCACAGTTGTCAAAGCTGTAATTTCCACCTTGCAGGATAGCCAATGTTTGTGCGCCACAAGTATGAATCAAACAATTTTGGGCTTTTATATTTCCTGTAAAACTAATCAATCCGTAACCGATCGAATTTTCGATAATGGTATTAGTCATAGTAAGCTGATTGGTTGTGTTAGTTCCACCACTTACCTGTATAGCAGCTCCCAGCGCATTTTGCGCGCCGTTGCCACCATTGCGGATAATGACCCAGTTAAGAACATTGCCAAAACTGTTTTGAGTATAATATAATCCTCCCCATTCTCCGGGATAGCCTTCATAGCCAAAATAGGCGCGGTCCAAACGATCTCCCTGAAAAATAATACTGTCTTGTTTTGTACCATTTGCGATCAGATTCCCGTCCATAAAAAGCCGTGCGTCTTGGTTCATATAAATTCTGCAACCCGGTTCTATGGTAAGTGTAATGCTGCTGTCCACAATGGCGTAACCGACAATCACATAAGGACGGTCGTTTTTCCATGTAGTGTTACTTGTTATAACGCTGTCTTTTACATAATGGGCGTTTTGTCCATAAGCATATACCGGTATTGAAAAATCTTTTCCGTTCAGCGTTGCGATAAGATTGTCTTCTACAATAAAAGGATTGTTTTCATCCGTTGGGTCAATTTTTACAGTAGCGAACACATAAAAACTATCGTTGGCGGCTACATTGATGTCTTTAACATTATTACCCGGTTCGCCATCCACATTCAGGTGAAAAAAAGATTGATCTCCCTTTTCCAAACGTACGCTGCTTACCGTTATTTTCTGGTTCTGTGGGTTGTAGATTTTTATAGGAAGCGTGAAGCTGGCATATTGCGTAAATACCGTATCGAACGTAAGCGTGTCTGTAGAAAACCGAAGTTCGCCACCTGTATTTAATACTGTTTCTTTTTTACAGGAATAAAAATTCATTAAAAAAAGACCGGCGAAAAAACAGAGAATAAACGTACGGGCGATGTTGAGGGAATGCTTCATTATTTTCGGAAAAAGGTAAAGTTATACAAGTAAAGAATAACGGCTGTATCTGCGGAAATATTTTCCTCATGAACTGACTTTGTTGATATCCAATAACCAAAATAGTATAGATTTGGCAAATGATGCGTGTATGGATTGCCTTTATTTGTATTAGTTTTTTATACGCTTGCCGTCCGGATACTTATACTCCAAAGCCTCGCGGATATTATAAAGTTGTTTTGCCGCGACATAAATACCATGTATTTGATGAACCGGGATTTCCTTACAGGTTTGAATATCCGACTTACGCCACTGTGACACGGGATACCGATTTTTTTGGTCACCGTCCTGAAAATCCTTATTGGGTTTTTATAGATTTCCCAACGGTTGGCGGTAGATTTTATATTTCTTATAAAAATATTTCAGCATCGCAACCTTTGGAAAGATTGATGGAAGACTCGCACGAAATGTCTTTCACCGTACATAGCAAGCGGGCAGATTATATTACCGATCAGGCTTTTCACAGAGGAAACGTGCATGGCATTTTGTATAATGCCGGCGGAAACGCAGCTTCGGCCTACCAATTTGTAGCTACCGATTCTGTAAAACATTTTATGCGCGGTGCACTTTATTTTGATGTAACCCCCAATGCGGATTCTTTAAAGCCCGCCAACGAGTTTCTAAAAGAAGATATGCAGCATCTTTTAGAAACTTTGCAATGGAAATAGCTACGTAAAAAATCTTTTCATGCAGCTTCACGAAGTAAAAACACAAAACGATATTCAGGAATTTTTAGAATTGCCTTTGCGCCTTTATAAGAATGATCCTAACTGGATCCGACCTTTGGATAAAGATGTGGAAGAAGTTTTTAACCCGAAGAAAAATAAATTTTTCAAGCAGGGAGAATGCACACGATGGTTGCTGAAAGGTGAAGATGGAAAAGTTTTGGGAAGGGTAGCGGCGTTTGTAAATAAAAAATATAAAAATGAACAACCTACCGGCGGCATCGGCTTTTTCGAATGCATAAATGATCAACAGGCGGCAGATAAAATTTTTGATCATTGTAAAAACTGGTTGCAGCAAAGAGGCATGGAAGCGATGGATGGTCCGATCAATTTCGGTGAGCGAGACCGTTGGTGGGGCTTGCAGGTAGAAGGTTTTCAGGAGCCTTTATATTGTATGAATTACAACCTGCCTTATTATAAAACCTTGTTTGAAAACTATGGCTTCCGGTTGTATTTTAATCAGGTGTGTTTTGGAATGAATGTAAAAGACACGTTGCCTGAAAAATTTTATAAACGCCACGAAGAGCTGTGGAAAGATAAAAATTACAAAGCTGTACCTATTCAAAAATCCAATCTTGAAAAGTTTGTAAAAGACTTTACTTACATCTATAACAAAGCGTGGGCTGGGCACGGAGGTGGAAAAGAACTGGATGAAAGAACAGTGAAGAAAATGTTTGAAAAAATGAAACCAGTGATGGATGAACACATAACCTGGTTTACTTATTATAACGAAGAGCCGATTGCCATGTGGATCAACCTGCCGGATTTAAACCAATATTTCAAACACATGAACGGAAAGTTTGGGCTGCTGCAAAAACTATATTTTCTGTGGCTGCAACGGTTTGGAAAATGTTCCCGTTTCGTAGGATTGGTGTTTGGAATAATCCCGGAATTTCAGGGTAAAGGTGTGGATTCGTTTATGATCATTGAAGCCGCGAAAATCATTCAGCCCAAACATAAATATGATTTGTATGAAATGCAATGGATCGGCGATTTCAATCCGAAGATGATCAATATTGCGGAAAGCCTAGGTACTACCCGTACTCGTCAGCTGGCTACTTACCGTTATTTGTTTGACAGCACAAAAGAATTTAAGCGACATCCGACGTTGTAAACACTTAAAAAAAAACAAAAGTAATGCTGTCGATATTAAAGTTTTTATAAGTGAAAGCACCTGCAGGTGAATTGCTATTTTTTTGCTTTCTTTTTCTCAGTTTTTTCAGCATCTATTTTCAGATTCTTTCTTATCGTATCCCAGTAGTCTTTTCCATAGCCCACAAATATTTCTTCACCGGCTTCTATATTCCTTTTGGCTTCTATATACACACGTCCATCATCATCATGCACGTAAGCGCCATTATTTTTCAACCCTTTTATTTTAGTCAGTCCCGATGCATCGTTGGCATAACGGGCTAAAGCTTTTTTGGTTTTACGTGCATCTATTACGTTGTCTTCTGCAACATACATGATGTAAAGATTATCTTCCTCTTTACTGTCTGTGATTTCTTTCCAGGTTGTTTTCCTGCCTTTATATTCAATAATATTTTCTCCTTTAGGAATGTAGGCGCGTGTAAATAAACCCAAGCCTGCATTGGGTATCGTGGATTCTTTTGTAAAAAGATGCTTTTCGTAAAATGCCATAAGGCGCAAATATATTTTGTTTATACTGTTCTCAAATAAATAGTCTTCTTTATTTACTAAATTATTTTTCCCCCAGAAGTTGTAATGCTTTTTCCATATTGATGCCCCGCTTCAAAACCGGCGAAAAGATATCGCCTTTCCTGGCTAATCTTTTCATGATGTTATGGATGTTAAAATCGGCAGGAAGCAAACCGTGTTTCAGTTCTTTCCAGTCAAGTGGAGTAGAAACGGGTGCATGCGGTTTGGGACGCAGACTGTATGCAGCGGATAAGGTGGCGCCTTGCTTGTTTTGAAGATAATCTACATAAATATGATTTTTCTTTCGCTTGCTTAAGGAACGCTCCAGCGTGGTAGTGTCGGGCAATCGTGCTACAACATGACGGGATATTAATTCTGCGAACATCCGCGCATGTTCATAATCATACTTTGCCTGCAATGGTACAAAAATATGAATGCCTGACGCACCTGATGTTTTGCAGTAACTTTTGATTTTGATCTCGTCAAATAGTTCTTTTATTACCAGCGCACAATCAATCACTTCATCAAACGTGTTTTTTTCAGAAGGGTCTAAATCTAAAATAAGGTAATCAGGTTTGTCCGGCGTTTTTGTTTTGGAATTCCAGGGATTAATTTCTATGCAGCCCAGGTTGGCTATATATTGCAATGTCTTTTGGTTGTTGCACACTAAATAATCAACCGTTTTATACGTACTTTCCGACCACACCGGAAAAGTAGTTACAAAATCAGGAGCATTTTCTCCCGCATCTTTTTGGTAAAAAGAAGCGCCTTTGATGCCGTTGGGAAAACGGTTCAGCGATTGCGGACGATCTTTCAGATAAGGAATGATGTATTTATAAACCGCATTGTAATAATCAATCATTTCACCTTTGGTAATGCCTTCGTCCGGCCAATAAATTTTATCGGGATGTGTAATAAGACCGAATGATCGGGTATTTTTTTGTGCAGAAATTTTTTTTAACGGAGTTGATTTTTCCTCATTCATAATAGTTACTTCTTTAGGCGTTTTGTCTATTCGCAAACCTTCAAACACTGGATGGCGTAAAATACCCGCGTTGGTACGTTCTGAAAACTTGATATTCGCTACCAGCAAGGGATTCAACCAGGTTGCAGGCGCATTTACTTTTATTTTTTCATGAAAGGGATTTTTATCAGTAATCAACGGTTGCATTTTCTTAAAAAGCGCTTCCAGCAAATTGTCTGAAAATCCGGTGCCTGTATGTCCTATATATTTCAGTTGTTTGTTTTTATAAGCACCCAACACTAATGCGCCAAAGTATTTTCTGCTGTTGCGTGGCGCTGTATAACCCGCTATTACGGCTTCCTCTACAAAGTGATTTTTTATTTTCAGCCAGTCTCCGTTTCGTTTTCCTTTTGCATAAACGCTTTTTTTTCGTTTGGCAATTATTCCTTCCAGATTTTGAGAACATACGAGTTCAAAAAAATCCTTTCCATTATTTTCCAAATGATCGGCATACTTCAATAATTCATTTTTGGGCAACGCGTCTTTAAGTATTTTTTTTCGTTCGGTAAGCGGAAGGTGTGTAACATCTTTTCCATTCAGAGAAAGAAGATCGAAGATTTGATATACGATATAAGATGGTTGAGCGGCGTGCATTTGCAGCGCCTGAAAATCGGGCTTGCCTTCTTTATTCAATGCTACTATTTCTCCATCAACAATCACCTTCGCGCTGATTGTGCAAAGTGCTTCATAAACAGCGTTGTATTCTTTTGAAAAATCCAGTCCGTTGCGCGAGTATAGTTTTGTTTGCTTACCATTTACTTCTGCAATAGCGCGATAGCCATCCCATTTTATTTCAAAGAGCCAATCATTGCTGTCAAAAGATTTGTCGGAAAGCTTTGCCAGCATGGGGCGTATAAAATGTACAAATTTTTTGGGTGAGCTTTTAAAACGGAGTGTGATATGAATTTCAGCGCTTTCTTCTAAGGCTTTTTTTTTACCGTTTTTGTGGCAGATTTGCCCGTTTTTTTAGTAGTGGTTTTTTTTGCGGCGTTTCTTTTTTCTGTATACGCTAATGAACTTTTCTTTGCAAAGTCTTCGCTGTTGTAATCTTCATCCGTAGCATATTTGTCTTTGTGCTTAATGAGCAGCCAGGCTTTGTCATCTTTTTTCATATTTACCAAAGCAAACTCACCTTTTAGTTTTTTGCCTTTTAATACAAATTTTATGGAGCCGGATTTCAGGTCTTTTGCAAACTGCGTATGCGAAATTACTTTTCCCGTTTCATCCACAGGTTCATACGTACCATGATCCCACACATCTACATGTCCAGCTCCATAATTGCCTTCAGGTATATCTCCTTCAAAGTTTGCATAAGAAACAGGATGATCTTCCACCATCATAGCCAGCCGTTTATCAGTAGGATTTAAAGATGGGCCTTTTGGAACAGCCCAGCTTTTCAGTGTGCCGTTCAGCTCCAGCCTGAAATCATAATGCAGATGCGAGGCGTGATGACGTTGCACGACAAATATGTTTTCATCGTTTGCTGACTTTTTAGATGCTATTGGTTCCGGCGTTGCTTCGAAGTTTCGTTTCTGTTTATATTTAATAAGGCTCATCAGCTTGCTTTTTTGTTTTTAAGGCTCATTTTCAACTGTTCCATGAGATCCGATTTGGGTGCTTTTGCCAGTTTAAATTTTGGTTGTTTTACAGTTTGTCCTTTTGCTTTCTTTTCAATGATTTTCATAAGGGCGGCACTATAAGTATCCTTGTATTTTTCAATAGTGAATTTTTTAGGAGATAGCTGTTCAATCAAGGCTTTAGCCATTTTCAGTTCGTCGGCTTTTATGGTGGTTTTCGCAGGTAGCTTTAAGTCTTTGGTATCGCGTATCTCCTGTGGAAATCGCAGTTTGATGAGCACCAAACTATTGTCAATAGGCTTGAGCATACAGAAATTTTCTTTCGTGCGCATCACAAAACTTCCCAAGGCTACTTTCTTTGTTTCTGTTAGTGCTTTTTGCAAAAGCGCATAAGGTTTTTCGCCATTTTTTTGAGGCTCTATATAGTAAGGCGTGTCTATGTACATCGCATCAATTGCTGTTTCGCTTACAAACTCGTTGATGTCAATGATCTTGCTTTTTTCAGGACTTGCCGCATCAAAATCTTCTTCGGTAAGTTCTACAAAGTTGCCTTCGTAATTATATCCTTTCACAATGTTTTCCCAAGCTACTTCTTTGCCGGTACTTTCGTTGATGCGTTGGTATTTTATGCCCGCATGATTTTTCTTATCAAGCAAGTGCAATTCAAGATCGCTGTTTTCAATGGCAGAATATATTTTGATGGGGATATTTACCAACCCGAAACCGATAGCTCCCGTCCAAATGGCGCGCATAATTTTTTATTTTTTTAAGCGTAAAAAATATGCCATTAAAAAAAGGATGTGCGGGCGGCACATCCTTCTATGTTTATTCTTCAACGATGAAAAATTATTTTTTAATCCAAATACCTCCGTAGTAGATATAAGTCTTTGTAAACTTGAAGTAACGTCCTTCAAATTCTTTGATGATTGTTTTATAAGTATTGATGATTACCGGCACACGCACTCCTATAAGATTTGAAGTTAAACATTTTTTAATTTCATCAGGCGTGTAGTAGTAAACGTTATCAGCGGGATCGAAGGTTTTTTCAAAAGCTCCCAGCAGCAATTGTCCGGCGCGGGCTGAACCACTGGTATCTCCATAAACCTGAATAGAAACAGAATCAGCTCCACCGATCTTGATATTCAGATTCAGTCCTTTTTCTTTAGAGGCTGTATCCGGTATGCTGCCAAGAATGGCAGGATAAGGAGTGGAGAAATTATAAGAAAAGTCAGGAATGTACTTATCATAAGAAGTGTCAATGACTTGCCAGTAGCAATTGTTTCCCATATTCAGCAATGGTTCCGAAGAGTTTGTTTGGTAATGGTATTTCGATTGTCCTTGAGTAACTATTGGCAAAGCCAGACCGTTTACATAAACTGTATCGGGTGCTATGGCTATTGTGTCTTTTCTCGAAGGGTAAAATATCGCCGTAGCTTCTTCCAGTGCGGAGAATGGCTGTGCTATGGGAAAAGTCGTATCTACTTTGGTATAAGTGCTGGAAAGATAACCTGTAACCTTGCCGCTGTTATCTTCATTGCTTGTATTGGTGCCGCTGTTGGTGGTAGTGGTGTCATCATCATTTTTTTTGCAGGAGTAGGCAAGGGTCAATACTGTCAGGCAAAGAAAAAGTAAATGTTGTTTTTTCATTTCTGTTTAAATAATTATATAAAAAAATCGGACGTTAAAATACGATAACTATTTTGATGTGAAAGTATTTTGAGGAATATATTTTAAATAAAGACGTAAAAAACCTATGAAATGTTTGGTTTTGAAATTTCCCGGAATGCTGAAACATCTGCCTTTTTTTATGTAGGTTTGTCGCCTTAAATCATAAAAAATTCTTCGTTTATTATGGCGTATGATATCATTGTTATCGGCAGTGGACCGGCGGGTTACGTGGCGGCAATCCGCGCTGCGCAATTAGGTTTTAAAACGGCAATCGTAGAGCGTGAAAGTCTGGGTGGCATTTGCCTCAACTGGGGCTGTATTCCTACCAAAGCGCTGCTGAAATCGGCGCAGGTGCTGGAATATTTAGGTCATGCTAAAGATTATGGTATTGATGCAGGTAGCTTTAAAGCCGATTTTCCTGCCGTTATAAAAAGAAGCCGTGGTGTTGCCGATAAAATGAGCAAAGGCATTCAGTTTCTGATGAAGAAAAATAAGATTGAGGTCATTAAGGGTTTTGGTAAACTGAACGCGAAAAAAGAAGTGGAAGTAACAGGCGAAGATGGAAAAGCTACCGCCTACCAGGCAAAGCACATCATTTTGGCTACAGGCGGTCGTGCCCGTCAGTTGCCCAATCTTCCTATTGATGGCAAAAAAATAATCGGTTACCGGGAAGCGATGGTATTGCCGGAACTTCCAAAATCCATGATTGTTGTGGGTTCAGGAGCTATTGGAGTGGAGTTTGCATATTTCTATCATTCCATGGGCACAAAAGTTACTATTGTTGAATTTATGCCGCGCATCGTCCCTGTAGAAGATGAAGATGTTTCTAAAGAGCTTGAAAAAATTTATAAGAAGAAAGGCATGGAAATCATGACCAACGCTTCTGTAGAAAAAGTGGAAGCTAAAGGAAACGGTGTGACTGCAACTGTGAAAACTGCCACCGGAAACATAACACTGGAAGCAGATGTAGTACTCAGCGCTGTGGGTGTATCTACCAATATTGAAAACATAGGACTCGAAACTCTGAACATTAAAACAGAAAAGGATAAAGTAGCCGTAGATAAGTTTTACAAAACGAATGTAGAAGGTGTTTATGCTATTGGAGATATCGTGCCTGGGCAAGCATTGGCGCACGTAGGTATGAAGGAAGCTGTGATTTGTATAGAAGCGATAGCGCAGAAAGAAGGAAAATATCATCATATTCCTGAACCATTGGATTATGGAAATGTACCGGGATGTACCTATTGCTCTCCCGAAATTGCTTCTGTGGGCATGACGGAAAAACAAGCTAAAGAAGCAGGTTATGAATTAAAGGTTGGAAAATTCCCATTCTCTGCGTCGGGTAAAGCAAGTGCAGCAGGTGCGAATGAAGGTTTTGTAAAAGTCATCTTCGATGCTAAATACGGAGAATGGCTGGGCACACACATGATCGGCGCTAACGTAACCGAAATTATTGCGGAAACAGTAACTGCCCGCAAGCTGGAAACCACCTGGCAGGAACAGTTGGATACCATTTTCCCGCATCCGACTATGAGCGAAGCTGTAAAAGATGCTATTGAAGTGGCGCTGGGCGAAGCGATACATTTATAACTTCTATTTAATTTTTCATAAAACAAATAAAGCTGCCATAAGGCGGCTTTATTTGTTTGAATAAACTGTAGTACAAATCTAAGATAGATTCTTATAAAAATCTCGGTGCGTATATTTGAATGTCTTTTCACAGTGTTGCGCTTCTTCACCCAACGCAGCGTGGAGAGATAAAATGAGTAAATCAATGCGTTTATCGTCCTCACCAAACACGACAAAAAACAGTAGCTTATGTACAGTTATAAGTTTGCAAAAATTTCCTTCCTTTTTTTATCCTTGACTGTCAGCAGTAATGTTTTTGGAACAAGTTTTAAAAACTATTACCTCCAGGTAAATGAAGCGGAAGAGCTATTTGTAAATAACGACGTTGTAAAGGCAATAAATTTATATAAAAAGTCTTTCCAAGAGTATAAACAGCCTTTTGTTGCTGACTGCTATAAAGCAGCCGAAATTGCCTATTATGCCGGGGATACCGCTCAGTTTATTGATTTTTTGAATATTGCATTTGCAAACGGAATGCCTATATCTGCGCTATATGCCGCTCCGATCCTCCTAAGTATTAAGAACAACAATTCATTACTATTACAGATAAATAATAATTATTCAGTTGAGCGAAAGAAATTTTCAATAGATACTGCAGAACGGGATGATTTATTTTACAAAAGTTATGTTTGTGATAGCCTGAAAGTAGCTTTCGGTAAAAGTGGCAGTAGAAATTTTGATATTGCCAAGAAACAGGTAGAAGAGGAAGATAAATTCAGAAAATTTATAGCTGAGAAATACTTGTCTAAAGGTATCTTTCCTTCAGAGAAACTGATAGGAATACCTACGGATGAAACATCTATACAATTTCGTGAAAAATATTCCCTACCAGATTTATACCCAAAAGAGGATATGTTGAAGATCTTTAGCAGTAATGGAATGACGGTTACTGTAAAAGAAGGTGATAGATTAGAATGTAGATTAGCGCCAAGCGCTGTACTCAATATTTTCATACACAGCACATGTACTATAGAAGAATATGGGAACCTTCTGTGGGAATCTGTGCTGAATGGCTATATGCACCCAAAATGTTATGGCATGCTGGAGGAAATGTGCATCACATGGAATAGAACTAGTGATTTTTCAAAATTTTCAAAAATTTGCAACTACAATAGAAAAGATGCCTATTATAATATTTTGAATTATGACAGGATTAGAGATAATGTGTATGTAGAAGACCCCGAACTACTGAAAAAAGTAGAGGCAAATAGAGCGGAGCATTATATGCAGAAGTATTCCGTGGATTTAAAAAAGAAAGCGTTGGAAAAAGCAAAAGGGTTTAAGTTCTTCTTCGGCTGGGGTTATTATCAGTAAACTACTATATACCTAATGAAAACGATTGTAATTTTTTTGCCGTGCTGGATGTTTGCACCTAATGCAGTACGAAATAAGATAGTATTCACACACTTTGTAAATAACACCAGGCACAGTGTAAAAATAAAAAATGGCTGCTTATTTAAGCAGCCATTTCAAAATCTAATTTGTCATTTTTTTATGCAGGCATTGCAGAGTTTTCCAAGCCGCCGCTGACGGGTGGTGTAGTTTGCATTTCTTCATTTACCAGCGGATCTTCGTAAGGTCGTTTGCCTATCAACCTATCCAGATCATCTTTATACAATACTTCTTTTTTCAGCAATTCCTCCGCGATTGTTTTCACTGCTTCTATTTTTTCGTTAAGCAGATTTTTTACTCTTGTATAAGCCTGGTCAATAAGCTTACGGGCTTCTTCATCAATAAGTTTGCCCGTTTCTTCGGAGTAAGGTTTGGTGAAGTTCTGATCGTTATTAGGATCGTAAAAAGATACATTGCCCACCACATCATTCATACCATACATGGAAACCATGGCATAAGCCGCACGGGTTACGTGTTGCAGATCACTTAGTGCACCGGTAGATATTTTTCCGAACACCAATTCTTCCACGGCTCTTCCGCCGAGTGACATGCACATGTCATCCATCAGATGATCCGTATTGCGTATATACATTTCTTTGGGAAGATATTGCGCGTAACCTAAAGCGGCAACACCACGAGGTACAATAGTAACTTTTACTAAAGGATGCGCATGCTCCAGAAACCAACCGGAAACTGCGTGTCCTGCTTCGTGATAAGCGATCACTTTCTTTTCTTCAGGAAGGATGATTTTGTTTTTCTTTTCCAATCCGCCAATCACACGGTCAATAGCGTCATTGAAATCATCCATGTCCACTGTTTCCTTCCCTTTTCTTGCAGCAATCAATGCTGCTTCATTACAGATGTTGGCAATGTCTGCGCCCGCAAAGCCCGGAGTTTGTACAGCCAGTTTATGGATATTCAAATCTTTAGCGATCTTGATCGGTTTCAAATGCACTTCAAAAATCTTTTCACGTCCTTTTACGTCCGGTATGTCTATAGAAATTTGTCTGTCGAAACGACCGGGGCGTAATAACGCGCTGTCCAGCACATCCGGTCTGTTGGTGGCAGCAAGTACGATGATACCACTGTCTCCGCTGAAACCATCCATTTCTACAAGCAATTGGTTCAAAGTGTTTTCACGTTCATCATTGCTCATCACCACATTCTTTCCCCTGGCTCTACCGATAGCATCTATCTCGTCTATAAAAACGATACAAGGAGATTTTTCACGGGCTTGCTTAAATAAATCTCTAACACGGCTGGCACCAACACCTACAAATAACTCTACGAAATCGGAGCCTGACATGGAGAAGAAGGGTACCTGCGCTTCGCCGGCAACAGCTTTCGCAAGTAAGGTTTTACCGGTACCGGGAGGCCCTACGAGCAACGCGCCTTTGGGGATTTTACCACCAAGTGCTGTATATTTTTTAGGATTTTTCAGGAAGTCCACGATCTCCATTACTTCCACTTTGGCTTCATCCAATCCTGCAACATCGTTAAAAGTGATTGTAACTTTTGTTCCTTTTTCAAAAAGCTGCGCTTTGGATTTACCGATGCTGAAAATGCCGCCTGCACCGCCGCCGGGAGCGCCACCGCTCATCTTACGCATAATGAGAAACCAAATCCCAATCATTAGCAGCGCGGGTAAGATGAAAGTGCCGAATATTTCTCTTAACCAGTTCGTATTTGCTTCCGACCAGATTACGTTGGGTTCTTTTACGCCTTCAGGTATTTTAGTAACAGCGTTATTCCAATCGGTACTGAACTGATCGTTAGAACCAATAGGAAATGTAAATGCAGGACCGGAATTGTTTTTGGCTAAGGCTCTGTCATCACTTTGTGCTTTTGCTTCGGAGGTAAGATAGACTTCCACTTCCTGGTTTTTTAGCACATTTACATGATCTACTTTTCCCTGATACAAATATTCGTCTCTGAACTGTTGGAAACTCATGGTCTTTGCATTGCTACCGGTGAAGTTGCCTCCGTAAAACTGCAATACAATCAAAGTAAGGGTGATGAGTGCGTATATCCAATAGATGTTGAATCGCGGGCCTTTCCGTGGCGGTTTATTATCGTTTCCTTTACCGTTGGGTATAGGTGTTTGTTGGTTATTTTCTTCCATGTTATCTTCTAAAAAAGTAGTAATTATTTATCGTTATGTTCCGTTTTTTCAGCGTCTGCCCAAAGATTTTCGAGATCGTAAAATTCTCTGTATTCTTTTTGAAAGATGTGTACGACTATGTTTACATAATCTACCAGCGTCCAGTGTGTTCCTACTTCGGTGTGATAAGGCTTTTCATTACAGGAAGCATATACTTCTTCTTTTACATGATCGGCAATGGCTTTTAGCTGTATAGCCGACTGCGCTTCGCAAAGAATAAAATAATCGGCGACCGCTTCATCTATTTTTTTCAAGTTTAATGAAACGACAGATTCACCTTTTTTATCCTGAATAGCTTTGAGTATGGTTTTGAAGAGTTTGCTGTTCCGAGTGACACGTTGCGCCGGTTTAGCGCGCTCTTTCAATGCAGAGATGATTTTATCCAAATGTTTTTAATCTTTTATGTTTGATAATATCTTAGTGTGCGAAAATACGTAATCTTTGGGTCTCACATCACACTATTTGACTGATAAGCCTATAATAGAATTGGATGTCATTGACAGCACCAACAACTATGCCATGCGTCTTATAGATGCCGATACGGCACAACCGGGTATGACAATCACCGCACTGCAGCAAACGGCAGGCAAAGGACAACGGGGGAGAAAATGGGAAGCAGCATCCGGAGAAAGCCTGATAATGAGCATAATCATATTTCCTGAGCTTAAACTGGAACAACAATTCATGCTGTCCGCAGCTACGGCAGTGGCGGTGGCAGCTGCACTGGAAGAAATAATACAGGAACATGAAGTGCATATAAAATGGCCCAATGATATAATGATCGGTGACAAAAAGGCAGGAGGCATTCTCATTGAAAATGTATTGCGTGGCAGTACGTGGGTTTATGCGGTGCTTGGTATAGGCATTAATATTTTACAAACCGATATCTCTCATTTGCCCAAGGCTACTTCACTAAAAAAAATCACCGGCAAAAACTATGATCTTATTACAGTAAGAGAGACAATACGTGCTACATTATTTAAAACACTGGACAACTTGCACGAAAATGAAATTATCAAACAGTACAACGAGCGCTTATACAAAAAAGATAAACAACAATTTTTTACAGATGGAAACAGCCAATGGGAAGTGCAAGTGATAAAAGCCTTAAGCGATGGAAGATTAAACATAATAGAAGAAAACGGCGAAGAAAATTTTTATACACATGGTTTTCAAAACTGGGTGTATTAAAAAAAAGCGTCTTCAAAATGTTTGATTTCTTTTGCAATGGCAGCATCTACGATAATGCTGATAATATCAAAACGTAATTGATTGTATTGCGGGTGTGCTTCTACGAAAGCATCAGCAGCGGTCTTTAAAAAGTTTTGTTTTTGGACAGTCACCGCTTCTTCGGGAAAGCCAAAGGAAAAATCTCTTCTCGTTTTCACTTCTACAAATACCAGCATCTCTTTATCCAAAGCTATGATGTCCACTTCCTTTTTTTCATACCGCCAGTTTTGGTGCAGAATGAGGTAATTTTTATTTTCTAAAAACTTAGCCGCTATCTGTTCTCCAATTGCGCCCGTTTGCTTATGTTTGGTCATTGAAAATTATTCATTATTTATGAAAAAGCTCGTAGCCACATTCCCTACTCAATTGCGCGAAGCGCTGATCATCGGTCAAAGTTATAAGTTCAAAACTGCAAAAAAAGCATTTAGTAATGTAGTGCTTACGGGCTTGGGCGGAAGTGGTATTGGTGGTTCTATTATTCAGAATTATGTGAGTGACAAACTTGCCATTCCTTTTAATGTGAATAAAGATTATCACTTACCGGCTTATGTAAACAAAGACAGTCTGGTCATCATATCATCTTATTCCGGCAATACGGAAGAGACTTTGATGGCGATGCAACAAGCGATAAAAGTAAAAGCGACCATTGTTTGCGTAACCTCCGGAGGAAAGATTGCGGAAATTGCTGATAAGAAAAAAATGGATTGCATTTTATTGCCCGCGGGTATGCCACCGCGCGCATGTTTAGGTTATTCGTTAGTACAGGGTTTGTTTATTTTACAATATTTCGGTTTGCTGAAAACGGATTTTAAAAAGGAAATTAATGCAGCCATAAAACTGCTTACTGTAAGTGAGAAAGACATTCAGAAGCAAGCCCGGACAATTACAAAAAAACTATTGGGCAAAACGCCGATCATCTATGCGGCTCCTGAGTTTGAAGGAGTGGCAGTAAGATTTCGTCAGCAAATAAATGAAAATAGCAAAATGTTATGTTGGCATCATGTAGTACCCGAAATGAACCATAATGAACTCGTAGGATGGAGAGATAAAGATGCCAGCCGTGCGGTTGTTTTCTTAAGAAATGAAACGGATTTTGAACGCACACAGTTGCGGATGGAGATCAATAAAAAAGTGATCAAAAAATATACACCTAATATCCAGGAACTATGGTCGAAAGGGAAAAGCTATTTTGAACGCGTATTTTATATTGTACACCTTACCGACTGGGTTTCAGTATATCTTGCTGAGGCACGTGAAATGGATGATACGGAAGTGAAGGTGATTGATTTTCTTAAAGGAGAACTGGCCAAAGTATAACCCATATTCATCTTGCTTTGCAATTGACATTTGGCGCCTTTGCACAAAGGATAATTTACTGTAAAAACATTCCGCTTTGTGTCGTGGAGAGATGAGAATTTTTTACGGAAAAATGTATTATTTGTTGTTATAAATAATCCTCTTTTTAGTAGTACATTTTTATATAGTCATTATGCAAAATGATTTACACCATCGGTTTTTCCTCATCATGCCATACACTGCTAAAATCGCCTACGATCAGTGTTGCAGAATTCATTACCAATCGTGAAGGTTTAAGCATGGCAATGTCTTCAGGTTTTACTTTCCTGTAAACGGGATTCATCGTGCCGCCATTTTCTCCCGCTTTCGCATCCGGGTTATACTGATATTGAGCATCTACCAACGTGCCTCTCGGGTACATGATGCCGGGAATTCCTTTACCTCTGTAATCCGTATCAGCCGGGTGTTTCAGCCCCAAAGTGTGCCCATATTCATGGGCCGCAGTAGTGGAGCCTTTATAAAGATTGTCAAGTTTCATATAACCCGTATTGCAGCCCAGTCCATCTACAAAAGAAATATGCCCTTTCGCAAAAGTTTCTATACGGAAATAGTTGTTGATAGGGTTGTCATTTTCATAGACAGTTTCTGGTTGTAAATATGGATCACACGTTGCCGTGATTTTGAAGCTGATCTTAATAAGTTCATCATTAAAGCTTATGATGCCACCCGGTTCATTCCACATAGTTTCTATTTCGTCACGGATCATTTCCGTTGTAGCTGTATCAGCGGCATTTCCGTAGGTGATGATATGAGAACGGATCGCCCATTCATTTCTGTTGATGATTTCAATGATGCCCATCTTGTGTCCGATATTGAAACTACAAATTAGGATATTTAGATGTTAGAATGTCTTTGGAAGTAGGTTTTGATTAAACATCTGTCACATTGTGTCATTGCTGTAATATGAAAACTTTATTTAGTGTTACTAATGATAAATAAGAAGATGAGGTTTGCAAATAAAAATCCTCATCACTTTTGATGAGGATTTTTATTTCGCTATGAGAAAGGCTTATCTTCTGATATCCATTTCATTAATCAGGTTTTTTGCATTGCCCAGTTTATCAATAATGAAAAGTACAAAGCGGGCATCCACAACAATGGTTCTTTTATACTTTTTATCAAAAGCGATATCGCCGCTCATTGCTTCCCAGTTGCCATCGAAAGCCAAGCCTATCAATTCTCCTTTTCCATTCATCACCGGGCTGCCGGAGTTGCCGCCGGTAATATCATTGTTGGTTATAAAGCCTGTGTGGATCGTACCATCTTCCGCGGCATACGGACCATAATTTTTGTTTTTATAAAGCTCAATAAAGTCTTTAGGAAGATCAAATTCGGCATCTCCCGGTTTGTATTTGGCCATCAGTCCGTCAATGGTTGTATAATAGTCATAATAGACAGCATCCTGCGGTGTATAGCTTAACACACTGCCGTATGTGATGCGCATGGTAGAATTGGCATCGGGATAAAAATCTTTATCAGGATACATTTCCATTAATCCTTTCATGTACCTTTTGGCGAGATTTTTTTTCTTTTCATAAAACGCAGTCACTTTAGGCTGGTAGTTTTCTTCGTAGTTGCGAAAAAAACTTTGTGCATGTATATAAGCTGGATCATTGTTGAGTTGCATCAATGAAGGGTTTTTAAGGAATGCTTCAAATTTTTCTTCATTCAGCAGAAATGTATTTTTATAGATATTATTGGTGTAATTGCTAATCGCTTTTTCTACCGGGCCTTTATTTCCTTTCAGTATTTTTTCCTGGTAGATAAAGGGTAATTGGTCTTTGGGAACATCTTCATAATACATCTGAGTCATAGCGGTGAAAATCTCTTTATCGGAAGGATAATCGAAATCTTCCATCGTGTTTTTATAATAAGCGCTTAATACCTTTGTATACTTGCTGATGCTGTCTTCATTGGTTACGCCTCTTTGCAATGCTTCTGCAAGCGGTGTCAGCGCTGCCGCCAGGCGATTGAGCGCCGGAGCTTTGAAAGCTTCGCTATAGTAAACGGCGTGCTTGGCATAAGGTTGATAATCGGCATAAGCTTTATCATACGCGTCTATCAGTCCTTCATAATTCTCGTCATATTTTTCAGCCCATGCGTTGAAGCGGGCTTCCTGCTTGGTTTTTTGCTCTACTACTTTGTTTCTTTTCAGTTGTTCAGTTTGTCCGATATAATATTTCCAGTAGTTAGAAATGCGTTGGTATAATGAGGTGAGTTTTAAATAAACGGATTTGTCTTCATCCATATATTTACGCATAATAGCCAAGCGTGCCTCGCGGATTTTTACAATAGAAGGATTGACATCCGTAATGGACTGGCTAACGCCCGAAGCCACTTCATAGCGATTGGTACGGCCGGGATAGCCGAAGATCATTGCGTAATCGCCTTCCTGCACACCATTTATAGAAACCGGTAAATATTCTCTGGGCGTGTAAGGAATGTTGGAAGCGCTGTAAGGAGCCGGCTCATTATCCGGGTTTGCATATACGCGGAACATGGAGAAATCGGCTGTATGGCGCGGCCACATCCAGTTGTCCGTATCGCCTCCGAATTTTCCCAGTGATCTTGGTGGTGTGCCTACCAAACGTATGTCTGTATATTTTTTATATACCAAAAGAATAAGCTGGTTACCATTGAAAAACTCTTTTACGGTAGCAATATATTTCCCATTTTTCGAAGCTTTTTTTTCAATTTGTTTGCTGATTTCGCCGAGCTTCTTTTCATAGTCTTCTCCTTTCGCGTTACCAGTATAATTCATCACTTCTTCTGTTACATCTTCCATCTTTTCCAGGAAGGTAACGTACAAACCTTTTGCAGGAAGTTCTTCCATTTTATTATGCGCCCAAAAACCATTGTCAAGATAGTTGTTTTCCACACTGCTCAAAGCCGTGATAGCTCCGTAACCACAATGGTGATTGGTGATCAGCAAGCCGTTCCCTGAAATGATCTCTCCGGTGCAACCTCCGTTAAACTGAACAATAGCGTCTTTGATGCTGCTGTGATTGATGCTGTACAAGTCTTCTTTGCTAAGCCTGAGCCCCAGACGTTGCATTTCGTCGTAATTCTTACCAATAAGATAAGGCAGCCACATACCTTCATCCGCCTTCGCGGACAAGAGAGTAAGCAATGCGAAAAAGGATAAAAATAATTTCTTCATGATGCTGTAAAATGTATAAACAATAAGTGCGCAAAGGTAAAAAAATAGCATTCCCCAGTTAGCGGGATTTTTTGAATATGCTTCCTGGCTATTGCGGGACGGATGATTTATTTACTGCGAACATGCCTTTTATATTCTTGATCTCGTAACGGCTGAAATCTTCGTTCGCTTCCAAGCCATCCCCGTAAAGCACTTGCGTAGGCGTAGTTATTTTCACAGGTTTTTCGGTATAAAATTCTTTCAGCTTCTGATTGTAAACCAATTCTTCTGTTTGTAATTGCTCTCCTTTTTTATTTACAATCACAATGCTGTCGCGGATGAGTATATTGCCTTCCTGCTCATAGTAGCGCGCATATTTTGCTGTTAGTGTACTTTCTACGTTCGTGCTGTCATCATAAAATTCCATTTTCAAACCTTTCTTAGCATCATAGTAGGGTGGTTTCGCAGCTTCGTTGTGGATGAATTCCGTAGCAAAAAGCCGGGCTTTCACATGGGCATTTTCGCTGTAGATGATCGTAACTCCGTATGCTTTGTCTTCCTGCATGGCCGTTTTTCCCGTTAGCTCATTAATTTCTTTTGTGTTGTTTCCGCAGGAAAACAGGAACAATAACAAAATACCCTGAAGAGCATTCAGGGTGTAAGAGTAAGCTGTATGACGGGATGTTTTTTTAATCATACTTGCGTTTTATAAACCACTTATCGTTAAGCGACATACCCACGGTAAATTTTAAAAAGTTTTCCCGGATCAGTCCATTTGATTCGGTACCGCGTTTTCCCAATTCCAACGCTACATGTACACGATCATAAGAACGTTTGAAAGGCAGACTTGCGCCGAGCGTAACAGCATAATAGTTAAGCGCTGTATTGTGCAGCTCAATATAATCCTGCCCATAATAGAAACCTAATCGATAAGTAACACGGCTGAGGTATTTGTAAATGCTGGTTGCGTTAGGTGTATATTCGCCGCCCACCGCTATTTTCATTGTTCTGTCGACTACGGAGTCTATGCTTCCAAAGTTGCGGTAGCTGCTCCATTTCGATGTAGCGAAATCTACACCGGCCGCCCACTTGCCTGCATTGTAAACTTGTATGCCTAACGTATAAGTACTTGGCAGCGTAATAACGCCTTTTACATTTTCATTTTTTACAGCCGTATCCATGGCAGTCACGCCGGAATAATCGTTATAAATAATCTGGTATTCGGATTTCGTTGCATTGACATTTTGTTGGGTAGTGAAAGTACCGCCCACTCTTAATCCTATTTTTTTTGTAAGATTGGTTTGATACATAACGCCGCCTTTGTAGTAAAGATCTCCGATGCGGGTGTATTTTGAAAAAGCGGAATTAAAATAATTGGCTGTATCATACTGCTTGGATAGCGAGCTGCTGTAGTTTGTTGTACCAAATAAATATCCAAAATTGATACCGGCGCTGAAGCCCTTTATTTTACCCGCCAACCCCACAAAAGCGAAATTAGTTCCACCATCTCCGTAATATCCGCGAATAGAAGGTCCAAGCCCCGGCATATCCAAAGAGTCCTGAGAATTGTAATACGTTCTTGTATAAGGACGTAATCCTAAAACCAGCCCAATATGTTTATTTACTGGAAGTCCGATGGTGAGGTAAGATAGTGTCACGGTACCTGTGTTATAGCTGTTCCCATTGCTAAAGATGGTGCGCTTGCTGCCTTCCATCGCGGCTTCATAAGTCGTAAGTTTCAGATCGGCATAAGAAGCGGGATTATCAGTATTTACATTATATTCATTGCTGTAAGCCGATGAAATACTTCCCATTCCTTTAAGAACGGTATTGACACCATTTCTGAATTCTCCTATGCCAAAGCGGGTATAAGGACTGTTTTCACGATTGGATTTTTGCGCCCGAGAAGTAAAGCCCAGGCAGCAAAAAATAAATAATAAAAGATAGCGTTTATTGAAGTTGTGGTACATTATGCTTTAAGATTATGTTCAGTCCTTTCATCAAAAGATCAGGGTCTGCAAATATCTTGCTTTTCAGTTTGTTTGCAAATAAAGGCATATCGCCACCGGTTAAGACTGCGTTAAAATCAACGTACTGATCAGCGAATGCGGCTATCATTCCGTCTATTTCCGCTGTCATACCGTTTATGGCGCCGCTTCTCAGGCTGGTATCCGTATCATAACCCAATAATAATAAATCTCCTTCCGCAGCAACCAAAGGCAGGTTTTGTGTAAACTCATGCATCGCTTTTAAACGCATATTCATTCCCGGAGAAATAGCGCCGCCGCGAAATGCTCTGTTTTTCTGCACGAAGTTGTAGGTGATGCACGTGCCCAAACTTATCACCAAAACATTTTTATCCGGGTAGGCGGTATAGCCGGCTACAGCCAGTGCTATACGATCGGCTCCCAAAGTTTCCGGGCTGCCATACGCATTCATTATAGGTAAGTGAAGATGTTCGTCCAGTTTTTTTACATATTCCACTTCATCCCGTATATTCATCATCAGGTCTGCATTGTCGTTGGTTACAGAGCTTATAATGGCGCCTTTCGGAGCGTATTCCGCTATCAATTTTGCAACGGCTCTTTCCGCTTCATCGGCAGCGTGGCGTTCTGCAACTTCAATTTTATCATCAGAAAAAATACAGATTTTGGTAGCGGTATTACCTTGGTCTATGCAAAGTGTTTTTGTCATGGCAGTTTAATGATTTTTTGTGGGGAACGAAAGATACAAAAAAATAAGAGTTACCAATTTTTGTTCCTTTGGCTGAGGTGCGCCGCAATTTGTGCATGGCAGAATTCCTGAAAAATTTCATCGTCAAAATTTACAGTTTCTACATTCCATTGCAGCAGCCGGTTATCCACGCAATCAATGGTGATAATGCCAAACTTTAAAATAATACGTTCCACTTCATGCCATTTTAAAAAACGGTTGCCGGCTTTTGGCAGCCAGATTCCTTTTTCATCCATAATCACTTTGCGGGTTTCATGCCTGTTTTCCCAAAAAAATCCGAAAAGCAATACCAACGCGGTAACGCCAAAAATCACGGCAGGGTAAATGACTTGATGTTTCCAAGCCACGATGGTAAATACGGTAAACAAGGCGAACTCAAAACTTCGCATAGCTTTATTTACTCCGGGTTTTGCAAGCCATTTATTTCTGAAAAGTATTAATGAAAGCAGTGCGATACCTGCCAAAAAAGTGATGATACCGCTCCATTTAAAAAGAGGAAAATAAGCGAAATACTGACTGCCTGATTTGGAAAAAAAAATATAAACTAAAAATTCAAAAATGCCAGTGACAAGTAGCAGAAAACAAACGATCAGGTGCAATGTAATGATGTAATTTTTTCTTCCTCGTTCTTCTCTTACGGGTATTTCAAATTGCATGGAGCAAAAATAAGCGGTGAATATTTTTTTGAGTTATGCTTTTTGTAAAAGTACAATGGAAGCGGTGTTCAGGATGTAATGGTTGATGATAAGTATATTCTTAAAACTTTTTACAGTTCCTTTTTTATAAATAAGAACATCCGGCGTTTTTTGTTTTTCAAATAAATATGTGGCCAGCCATACGGCAAAACTCGTAGCAGTGGGATATTCGCCTGTCAGGTGTTTGAAACAGATTTCGCTTGTGCCGGCGGATAAATAAGCGAAACCTTCATCATAAAGATTTTCAAAGCGAAGATCACCGTTTCTGCCGGAAATAACCACATCAATATCTTCTGCTTTCAGTCTGTGCGCAGTTAGTATCGTTTCTATCTGTTCCTGGATTTTTTGGGCATTGGGTTCCTGGATCATTCTGATAGACGCGAGTTTACAAAGCGCTTGTTCTTTTTCATTGCTCAATACAAAAAACGCAGCGCCTTCCCCGCCGATAGTGCCATCTGTTTTATTATTTTGCAAAAGCGTAAGACTGTCAATAGGATCTTTTTTCCAATAATTCACTTTGCTTTTCACCAGAAAATATTCGTCGGTCATTTCATCAAATCCGCCCACTAAAACGTTTTTTTTCTCATCCGTTTCATTCAGCAGTAGCTGTGCGTCCAGCAAAGCCATCTCGGTAGAAAACCCCCGGTGTACAAATGTCTGATTGTAGCCGGTAGCTTTAGTTTGCAAAGACAGCCATCCATTCACCGAGTTATAAGTAGATTGAATAAAAAAGGTAGGATTCAATGCCTCTTCTTTTAAAACGATCATGTCTTTCAGAAATTTTTCCATATCGGTCATGCTTCCCAGCCCGGTTCCTGTAATGATTGCGTCCGGCATTGTGACTACCGCATTTTGCAATGCTTTCATGCCGCAGGCAATGCCCATTTTTATCAGTCGGCTCATGCGCCTTATCGCCACAGGGTTAATATATTGCCTGTAATCCGGCTCTTGTACAAAAAGTTTTTTCTGAGTTGTACAATTTATTTCTTTCAGAAAAAGCGAACATTCGAAACTGTTTTGAGGCGAAATGGCTGCTGAGGACGATATGTAAACAGGGCGCATCATACTTTGCTAAAGATCAGTGAAACATTATTTCCTCCAAATCCGAAAGAATTGCTGATGACGTGGTGAAGAGGTTTGTTTTTTGTCAAGGTAGTGACAGGTGTAATCGTTAGTTCCTCCATCGGTTTTTCAAAATTGAGATTGGGAAGGATACAGTTTTCCTGTAAAGCGATGATACTAAAGATGGCTTCTATAGCGCCGGCGGCTGCCAGCGTATGACCGGTAAATGGTTTGGTAGAACTGAAGGGAACGTTTGTGCCGAATATTTTTTCTATGGCTTGTCCTTCAGAAGCATCGTTGTTAAGAGTGGCAGTGCCGTGTGCGTTAATGTAATCAATGTCTGTTGGTTGCAGATTTGCATATTTTAATGCTTCGGTCATAGTTTTCATAGCGCCGGCGCCATCGGGTGAGGGTGCTGTAGGATGATAAGCATCGTTACTGTTGTTGTAACCGCTCAGTTTCGCCAGAATGGGTGCTCCTCTTTTTAAAGCGTCTTCCTTTTTTTCCAGCATTAAAAATGCGGCGCCTTCACCGAGATTCAAGCCGTTTCGTTCCTGGTCAAAAGGCCGGCAGGGATTTTTATCTACGTTTTTCAATGATAAAAAACCATTTACCGTGTACCGGCTCATTGCATCGCATCCGCCGCATATTGCTCTTTCTACCAATCCTTGCCGTATCATTTTGGCTCCGGCGATAATAGCGTTGGAAGAGGAGGAGCAAGCCGTGCTGATCGTGGCGGTAAAAGGTTGTAGACTGAAATAGTCAGTAACGTTTTTGGTGCTTTCGGCGCAGTCGAGTGTATCTATATAATTAATGAAATCGCCTTCTTTTTCTTCAGAGATAAACGGCATATACATATCTTCCACGCTGCACATACCTCCCACCGTGTTGGCGTTTATAAAGGCAAGAGTGTCTGGTGCAAAATGCAAATCATTCACACTTTGCAAAAGCTCTTTCATAGCGGTAATGGCTAAAAGGCTGGTGCGCGTATAGGGTTTTTCTGCAAGGGAGATTCCCAGATTTCCGGCTAAGCTATCGTTGGAAAGTTTTACCTCTCCAAGCATAAGATCGTTATGAAGCGTTTGTAAAAAACGGGGATGCTTCAGTCCGGGCTTTGATTGTAAAAGCTGTTGCAAATTTTCCTGATATCCTGCTCCTAATGCCGAGATAATGCCAACAGCTGTAATAACGATAGTATCTGTCATAGAAAGATGTTACACTTTCTTGTGCTCCTGAATGTAGTCTGCCATTGATTGTACCGATGATAACACTTTGCGGCCTTCCCGCGCGTCTTCTATTTTAATACCGTAATTGCGTTCAAGTAGCACCATCAGCTCCAATGAATCAATACTGTCAAGACCCAGTCCTTCCCCAAACAGAGGGGCGTTGTCATCAATATCTTCTGGTTTCATGCCTTGGAGGTTCAACGAATCGATAATCTGTAGTTTGAGGGTATTTTTTAAATCTTCCATCTAAAATGTTAAATATTGCGCAAAAGTAATCAGTTAGAATTAAAAATATCAAACGATTGAAAAAATGTAAAGTATCACAAACCTAAGTAAAATAAAATCTTGATTGTACCTGTAACATTTTATATATTCACATTACTCAAACGTATTTTTATGACAACAAGTTATACACCTTCTGCTTCTTCAAAGTTCATCGCAGAGATGACAGGAACTATGGTTTTGGTTCTAATGGGTTGTGGCAGTGCGGTAATAGCCGGCGCCGACGGGACTACAGGCGTAGGATTATTGGGAATAGCGTTTGCATTTGGTTTATCGGTTGTGGCTATGGCTTATGCTATCGGGCACATTTCGGGCTGCCATATTAATCCTGCTATTTCGCTGGGTATGGTTATGGCCGGAAGAATGAAAATAGGTGAGGCTGCTTATTATATTATAGCCCAAATCATCGGAGCGATTATCGGAGCGGGTATTTTGTATTTCATTGCTACAGGAAAAGCGGGTTATGTTATCGGAGTGAACGGATTAGGACAAAATGGTTATGCCGAAGGATCTCCGCAACATTACAGCATGATTGCCGGTTTTACAGCGGAAGTCATTTTTACATTCATTTTTTTACTTACTATTTTCGGAAGCACGTCCACTAAAAATATTAATGGAGGTTTTGCGGGTTTATCCATTGGGCTTTGCCTGGTGCTTATTCATATTGTGGGCATTCCTGTTACTGGTGTATCGGTAAATCCTGCACGAAGTATTGGCCCGGCTGTAATGGTGGGTGGAATGGCGTTGCAGCAACTTTGGCTTTTTCTTCTCGCTCCTGTATTGGGGTCTTTACTTTCCGCAATCGTCTGGCGTTTTTTGTTGGAAAGGGATTAAATAAGCACACGGACTTTGTTCGAACTTATGAAGGTCTGTTATTTCTTCCTATCTTGCAGGGCTAAATTTTCAAGTCAAACTTTTTGTTTTTTCTCTGTCAATGTTAAGAGTAGGAGTATTCGGTGCCGGTCATCTCGGAAAAATCCACATTCAGCAATGGAAGGAAATACCTCAGGTGGAGTTGGTAGGTTTTTATGATCCTAATGATGAAAACGCCGCTTTTACCATAGCCCAATATCAGGTGCCCCGGTACTTGGATATCGAAGCATTGCTCAGCGCGGTAGATATTGTAGATGTTGTTTCGCCTACTACCACCCACCACGAAATAGCCAAGATATGCTTGTTAAACAGTAAACATTTATTCATAGAAAAACCGCTCGCGCATACTCTGGAAGAAGGGCGGGAATTAGTGAAATTAGTCAATGAAGCTAACGTAAAATGTCAGGTAGGACATGTGGAACGCTATAATCCGGCTTTTCTTGCGCTCGCAGATCAGCCATTACAACCCATGTTTATAGAAGCACATCGTTTGGCGCAATTTAATCCCAGAGGAACAGACGTAGCTGTAATACTGGATTTAATGATCCACGATATTGATATTGTTTTGCACTTGGTGAAATCAAGTGTGCGCCGAATTTCTGCAAGTGGTGTAAATGTGATCAGCGAAACGGCTGATATTGCGAATGCACGCATCGAATTTGATAATGGTTGTGTTGCCAATCTTACCTCCAGCAGAATATCGCTGAAGAAAATGCGTAAGATGCGCCTCTTTCAACGTGATGCATATATCGGCATCGATTTTCTCGACAAAAAAACTGAGATAATAAGAATGAAGGACAATGCCAGTGAACCAATGGGTAAAATGGATTTTGCCTTAGACACGGCTGATGGTGATAAAAAAATTATTTCTGTGCAAATGCCGGATGTCGCTAATAATAATGCCATTCGCGCGGAGCTTCTGGAATTTACAGAAGCGATATTGGCAGACAAGCCAGTGCGTGTAAGTGTAAATGATGGAATGAACGCGATGGACATTGCCTACCAGATAATAAAGAAAATGAGTTTGCATCAGGAAATGCATCCTTTTTCACCTCAACAATTAATCTAACTTTTTTTCGTTTAAATAATAAGATGAAATATATCAGTTACTTCAGCGCAGTTTTAATGCTGTCATTTATTTTTTTGGGATGCAACATTATAAATCCCGCGGAGAAAACACCAACCTACGTACACATCGATTCATTTCAGTTCAAAGGCAATTATAAATTAGGCACTTCATCGCATAAGATCACCAATGTAACAGTAATATTAGACAATAACATTGTCGGCATTTTTGACTTGCCGGCCACCGTTCCCGTACTTGCCGACAAGAAAGGTGTATTGGCATTCACTCCCGGTATTACTTACAGCGGGCTGGATGATATACAAATCGCTTACCCTTTTTATTATACTGATACGATGACCCTGATGCCGGAACCAGGAAAAACCATTACCGCGCATCCCACAACAGGGTACTATTCCGATACGATATTGACAGCCTATCAGGAAGATTTTGAAGGAAGTAATTCTTTATTGCTGATAACGGGAGATGATACCTGTGTGCGTACTGATGACCCGAATATGGTTTTTGAAGGCGATTACAGTGGTCATATTCATACTAATAATGAGAACGCTTCCGAATTGGTATTGAGCAATGCATTTACGCTACCGCAAGAGTCTTATCTGGAAATGAATTATAAAAATACGGTGCCTTTTGTAGTAGGATTGCAAGTAATGGGAAGCAGCAGCAGCGATTATGTTTACTATTTCTACGGCTTTAAACCCTCCGATAACTGGAATAAAGTGTATATCGGTTTACAAGATATTCTCGCGCAAAATCCCGGTACCTCTTATCGTATCGTCATTAAAGTTTCGGCAGAAGAAGCTGTGGAAGGCGATATACTATTGGATAACCTGAAAGTGATTTACCGAAAATCCTAAATAGGTATCATGCAGCGTCTTTCTCAGACAAAACTAAGAGCTATAAGATGGCTGGCAATTGCGGATTACTGCACTGCTGCCGTCGCATGGTTGGGTTTTTGGATGTACAGACAGCAGCTTTTGGGAAAGGCAGATTTTAACACGATTCTGAATGTTATTTATATCAAAGATTTTTTGGTCAGTTTCTTAATTGTTCCGTGTTTCTGGCTTTTCATATACCTGCTCTCAGGTACTTATTTTGATCTTTACCGCAAATCGCGGCTCAATGAAATAAACCGCACACTTATATCCTGTATCATCGGCAGCATTATCGTTTCATTAGCCGTTTTTGCAAATGACAAAGATGATTATTCCTATTTTATAAAGATCACGGGACGTTACATGCTCATACATACGGCATGTACACTTTTGCTGCGCTGGTTTATTCTTACTATAGTAAAACGGAATTTGAAACAGGGACACATCGGCTATAATACGCTGATCATAGGAGGAAATGACAAAGCTATCGAAATTTATAAACGCGTATTGGAAAACCCCAAAGTACTGGGTAATATATTCAAAGGATTTATCTATTCCAATCAGGAATTTACCAATGGCATGAGTCATTACTTGCCCAAACTGGGTGCTTTGGAAAATCTTGAAAACATAATAGACCAACATCAGATAGAAGAAGTAATTGTAGCGGTAGACTCCAGCGAACACCACCTTTTGGAAAACATACTTACCCGGCTCAGCTATCGGCCGGTGGTGGTAAAAGTATTGCCGGATCTTTACGATATCATTTCAGGCTCTGTAAAAACATCCAACGTATATGATGCCGTACTTATTCACATTCATCCCGATCTCATGCCCGATTGGCAGCGCGTTTGTAAGCGCACTATTGACATTGTAGCTTCTATACTGGCAATGCTTATTTTAGCACCTGTTTATCTTTTTGCGGCGGTAAAGGTCAAATTGTCCTCTGCAGGTTCCGTTATTTATAAGCAAAAGCGCATTGGTCGTTTCGGACGCAGTTTCAATATTTATAAATTCCGTTCGATGTATGTGGATTCCGAAGCCAACGGTCCTTCGCTTTCCAGTGATGACGATCCTCGTGTAACACCTTGGGGCAGGGTTATGCGTAAATGGAGAATTGACGAACTGCCACAGTTTATCAATATCCTGAAAGGCGAAATGTCGCTCGTAGGCCCGCGTCCGGAGCGGCAGCATTTTATAGACATTATCAGCGGCACGCACCCGCATTACAAATATCTGCACAAGGTAAAACCCGGCATTACATCTTGGGGAATGGTGCAATTTGGCTATGCAGAAAATGTAAATGAAATGATCGAACGTATGAAATATGATCTGCTTTACATTGAAAACTGCTCGCTCGCCCTCGACATCAAAATTATGCTTTATACCTTTCTGGTTATTGTGCAGGGCAGGGGTAAATAAAAACTTTGCGTTAAACGTTTTCATAAAAAACAGAGAAGAAAAAGCAATGGCATCTTCTTTTTACATTAAGTGATTTCACTAAAACTTTTTAAAAAAATGACAACGCAAGAAATCGCAGACCGGCTGCACGAGCTTTGTAAAAACGGAAAATTTGAACAAGCAAGACAAGAACTTTATTCTCCGCAAGCAGAAAGTATAGAAGGAGAACAAGCGCCCGAACCGCGCCGCATACAAGGTATAGAGCAAATCAATCAGAAAAATGAACAATTTCAAAACGATGTGGAACAAATGCACAACGTTAACGTTACGAAACCCATCGTTCAGGGAAACCTTATCAGCATGGGACTTGGCATGGATGTAACAATGAAAAACCGTGGAAGAACCAATATGGAAGAAATGTGTGTGTATCAGGTAAAAGACGGGAAGATCGTAAAAGAGCAATTTATCTCGTAAAAAGAAGTGACAGGAAAATCAATAACCAAAACGGGAAATTTTATAAAAACCGATGCAACTTTGTATCGGTTTTTATTTTTGATAAATTCATCTGCTGAAAAAGAAAATACTCATATTTATTATAAGCGTTTTAGTACTTTTTGCTTTTTCATTTAAGAAAGAAAAGATTACCAAAACGAAACTTGGAGAACAGCTTTTTTTTGATCCGCTATTATCCGGTGATCAAACCGTTTCCTGTGCGTCTTGTCATAAGCCTGAATTTGCTTTTGCCGATACCGTTGCATTTAGCAAAGGAGTTTTTGGACGTGTAGCCACACGCAATACGCCTTCCGTTATGAACGTTGCCGCACGGGAAGCCTTATTTTGGGATGGAAGAGCTGCTACGTTACATGAGCAGGCTATCTTTCCTATTCAGAATATCAACGAGATGAATTTACCGATCGGCGATGCGATTGTAAGATTGAATAAAAGTGAAAAATACCGGTCGCTTTTTAAACAGGTCTTTGGTCAGCTCCCTAATCAGACCAATCTTGGGCTTGCGATAGAAGCTTATGAAAACACCTTGGAAACAGCCAATACGCCTAACGACCGCTGGCTGAATGATGAACCGGGCGGACTTACCGAACAGCAAATAAGAGGCAGGGAAATCTTCCGAAATAAAGCACGATGTTTCGACTGTCATTTTTCTCCGGATTTTACAGTTGATGATTTCAGAAATATCGGCTTGTTTGACGGCAAAGAAAGAAACGATTCGGGAAGATATTTATATACACATGACCTGGCAGACATTGGTAAATTTAAAGTGCCGGGTTTGAGAAATGTGGCTGTCACAGCACCGTATATGCACGATGGCAGTTTCAAAACATTGCGGGAGGTAATTGATTATTACGATGATCCTGAAAAAATTGTAAAGAACGCGATTGGCAGAGATAGTGTATTGGCAAGTCCGTTAGGTTTAACCGAAGCTGAAAAACAGGATTTAGAAACTTTTTTACACGCACTGACGGATGACAGCTTTATAAAAAAAGAGCAACAAAAATGAAAACCGCAGTTATAACAGGAGCTACGCAAGGTATTGGAAAAGCGATCGCCGAAAAATTCTTAAAAAACGATTTTTCCATTGCCGTTTGCGCACGTACAGCCACGCATCTTTCTTTACTGAAAAAAGAGTGGCAACAGAAATTTCCCCAAGCGCAAATTATCACCGGCAAAGCAGATCTAAGCAGTAAAAAAGAACTGATTGCTTTTGCTGAAAAGATAAAAGAACATTTTGATAACGTAGATGTTCTTGTGAATAACGCAGGGTTGTTTTTTCCGGGAAAGTTGATGGAGGAGCCGGACGGACATCTTGAAAAACTTATGGAGGTAAATCTTTACAGCGCTTATCGCCTCACAAGACAACTGCTTCCATCTTTACAGAAAAGTAAGAATGCTCACATCTTCAATATTAGTTCCGTAGCGGCATTGCGCGCTTATGAAAACGGCGGCGCATACAGCATCACCAAATACGCATTGCTGGGTTTTTCGGATAATTTGAGAATGGAGTTGATGGATGAAAATATAAAAGTAACTACAGTAATGCCGGGCGCTACCTGGAGCCGTTCCTGGGAAAATAGTGGCATCGAAAAATCGAGACTGATGCTGCCGGAAGATATTGCCGATGCTATTTGGAGTGCCTATACTCTCTCGCCAAACGCCAATGTGGAACATATCGTTATTCGTCCGTTAAAAGGCGACATATAAGTATTTGTTTTAACGAAGGTTTAACCCAAAAGCCTTTACAGCAGCGAACTCAAGTGATAATTTTGTTGCTAACTCCTATTAAAAAAAACAAAGAAACCTATGTGGCGATATAGACTTTTGTGCTTCTTTTTGTTCGTATGCCTATCTTCCATTTCCAGGTCGCAGACTACCGTATTTTCTGTAAATGCTAGCGCTAACAAAATGGGTGTTAAAGATCAGATACAAGTAGATTATACCATTCGAGATGCGCCCAACTTACGCTCTATAGCCAATCCGAAGTTTGAAGATTTTCAGATAGTCGCAGGGCCTTTTTCAAGACAGAGCAGCAATGTAACCGTATCAGGTAATAAAATGGTACAGTCTGTGAGCGTCACTTATTCTTACATTCTTCAGCCAAAAAAAACAGGAACGCTTACCATTCCTTCAACGATTGCCAAAGATGCTAACGGACAAAGTTACCAATCCAACGACCTGAAAGTGGAAGTAGTAAATGGAAGTCTTGCCAGAAAACAACAGCCAAGCCAGCCAACAGATCCGTTCGATGATCCATTTTTTCAGGATCCTTTTGCGGCAATGGCACAAGCCCAGCAACAGCAGCGAATAGCGATGATGCGTCAGCGGCAAAAAAACGCACAACAACAACAGCAGGCACCTTCTTCCGCCTCAGATGTGGACATGAATGATATTTATAAAAACTTGTTCATGCGCGTTTCAGCCGATAAGACAAAAGTGCATGTAGGAGAGCAAATTACGGTTACTTACAAACTTTATACACGTATTCCGATGAATGCCGGTATCTCCAAGCTGCCTTCGCTGAATGGTTTCTGGACGCAGGATTTCGAGATAACGAAAGGTGGCGCTGTAAAACCTGTGGAAGAAACAATAAACGGGAAAGTATATCAGGTTTTTACTGTAAAAAAGTCGGCTTTATTTCCGCAGCAGACGGGTACACTTACTTTAGATCCCGCTGAGGCAAAAGGTACCGCGCGTATTATCCAACGCACCAAAGTGCAAGATCCTTTTGCCGATATGTTTGCGGATGACCCTTTTTTCAAAAACGCAATTAGCCAGATGATGCAAGACCCCTACGGAGATATGTTTGGAACTTCTTATAAGGATGTGCCTGTGACTATGAAAAGCACGCCGTTGAAAATTACGGTACTGCCATTACCTGAAGAAGGCAAGCCGCGAAATTTTGGCAATGCGGTTGGCAATTTTACTGTGGAAGGCAAAACGGATAAAACATCTTTTTCTACGGATGATGTATTGAACTATACACTGAAAATAAATGGCAGCGGTAATTTAAAACTGATTGAAGCGCCGATTTTGGATTTGCCCAACGGACTTTCTTCTTATGATCCTTCTATCGTGGATACTATTACCGGAAGAACTACAACTATCTCCGGCTCCAAGATCATTACCTATTCCATAGCTGCAAACGTTCCAGGAGATTATGAGCTTCCGGCAATTCCATTTTCCTATTTCAATCCGCAAACGGGAAGCTATGCAACTTTATATACCCAGCCGGTAAAGCTGCATATTACCAAAGGCAAAACGTACCATCCTACTTTAGCTAAAAATAAACTCACCGACATTCATCCGATTATTACAACGCCTATAAAAAAACTGGCGTTTCAGTCGAAACCATTATTGTTTAAACCAACATACTGGAGCATGTATGCATTGCCCATGCTTGCTTTCATAGGGTTGATCGTATGGAGAAAACGTGAAGAAGAATTTTCCAAAGACACGATACGCTTGCGCAACAGAAGAGCTAATAAAGTGGCTTTAAAACGATTGAGCACTGCCAGAAAATTATTACAGCAACAAAATAAAAGCGGCTTTTACGAAGAAATTTCAAAGGCAATATGGCTTTATCTCAGTGATAAGCTGAATATTCCGCTTTCATCACTATCCAAAGAAAAAGCCTACGAAGTATTGCAAACAAAAAATGTAAAGGAGCAACTGCTGACCAGGATGGAACACGTGATTAACGATTGCGAGACTGCTTTATACACGCCACTTTCCGGCACGCAGCATATGCAAAAAACCTACGAGGAAACTATTGATATCATTAGCAAACTGGAGGAAATATTATGACGGACTTTATAAAAAGATCGCTGATTATTTTATTGCTTTGCTGTATTTCTTCGTGGGTAAATGCATCTGTTCCTTACAACGAATGGTGGACAAAAGCCAACAGTTTTTATAATCAAAAATCTTATGACAGTGCCGCATATTACTATGAAAAAATAGCTGCACAACAACCAGCCAATGCTGAAGTGTATTATAATCTCGGCAATACTTATTATAGGCTCAATAAAATCGGACTATCGGTTTTAAACTATAAACGTGTATTAAGGATTGCGCCTAATAACGCGAATGCGATGGATAACTTATTGCTGGCGCAGAGCCGCATGACTAAAAAGCCTGAATTCAGCCGCGATATTTTTTTTATAAAATGGTGGAATGCGTTAACAAGTCCTGCCACATCACAGATTTTAGCCGTGCTGTCATATAGCTTATTTCTGGCAATTCTTGTATTGTTTTTTTTGAAAATTTGGAAAAAATATACCATCCATTCCGGTGTTTTTTATTCACTTATTTTTTTATTTGCACTGGTAATGACAGGCGCCGTTGCAGGTGCTGAGAAAAGAAATGCGCATTCGGAAGCCGTAGTAGTGCAGTCGGATGCAGTTTTCAAAACAGATCTTAAAAGCGGTAAACCAGAACTTTTACCGGAAGGAACTATAGTAAAATGGAATGAAGCACAAAATGATCAGGTACTTATACGGTTGCCGGATGGTCGTGATGGATGGGTAAACATAAGTGCTTTGGAGAAAATTTAGTGCTTTACAACTTCAGCGTTTGCAATGCAATTTTATAGTGTAAAAACACCGCATTGGTTACCAAAATTTTTTCCGAAAGAACTTATCTGGAAAAAAGAGGAAGAGCCGGTGGTTTATATCACATTCGATGACGGACCACATCCGGAAGCAACTCCATTTGTCTTAGATATGCTGGATAGCTATCATGCGCACGCTACTTTTTTCTGCATCGGTAAAAATATTGCGGCACATCCCGAATTGTTTGAGCGTGTTAAGAGTAAAGGACATATTGTAGGAAATCATACATACGATCATCTGAACGGATGGAAAAACTACAATGATACTTATCTGAAGAATATTTATAAAACGGCCAAATACGTGGAGCATAAAATTTTTCGCCCGCCGTATGGCCGCATCAAAATATCCCAGTCCAAAAAGCTCATCAGCAAAGGCTGGAAAATATTTATGTGGGATGTGCTGAGTGCCGATTTCGATACGGAAATCAGTCCTCAGGATTGTCTGGAAAATGTGTTGTTGAATATAGTGCCCGGTTCCATCGTCGTTTTTCATGATAGTGAAAAAGCATTTCCGAGAATGAAATACGCGCTGCCTAAAGTGCTTGAATATTGTAAACAGCAAGGCTGGCAAATGAAAGCGCTTATATAAACAATGGTAAGATCTTAATTTCTTTTAATTTTTTTATTGAATGTTTACAGATACCCATACGCACCTTTATGATGAAACGCTGATAGCGGATGAAGCCGCTATGATACAAAGAGCGCTGGATGCCGGCGTGCTGAAAATGTATATGCCCAACTGTAACAGTGAAACCATTGAAGGGATGATGAGACTTGCCGGTAAATATCCTAAGCATTGTTTTCCTATGATGGGTTTACACCCGTGTTATGTAAAAGAAGATTATAAAAAAGAACTGGATATTATAAAAACCTATTTGCAAAAAGAAAAGTTTTACGCAGTAGGAGAAATCGGATTGGATTATTACTGGGATCTGACATATAAAAACCAACAGGTAGAAGTGTTTGAAACACAAATTGACTGGGCGTTGCAATACAAACTTCCCATTGTAATTCACAGCCGGGAAGCAACACAAGATTGCATTGATATCGTTAAACAAAAACAAGATGGTTCTCTAAATGGAATATTTCATTGCTTCAGCGGAACTTTGGAAGAAGCGAAGCAGGTAATTGATCTCGGTTTTTACTTGGGAATCGGCGGCGTGGTTACTTATAAAAAAACAAATCTGCCTGAAATAATTAAGGAAACAGGATTGGAACATATAGTACTGGAAACAGATGCGCCCTATTTGGCTCCTGTGCCTTATCGGGGAAAAAGAAACGAAAGTGCTTACATTCCTGTAATAGCACAAAAAGTTGCAGATGTATTAGAGGTTTCTCTGGAAAAAGTAGCTGCTGCTACATTTGAGAATGCTGATAAAATTTTTAGACAGGAAAGCGGATAAAAACAAAGAGGTTGTTTTATAACAACCTCTTTATACTTTTTATTATAAAAAATTAGTGCTTAAGCGTAATGGTATATTTGTATTCGTATTTATAGCCATTTGTTGTATAGCTTGAGTCTTGGCCAAAAATGAAATTGCTACCATTTAAGCTTTGAATTTTATACAAATACGTGTCACCGTCACTAGTAATAGAGATTTTTGATTCATTTTCAACAAACGCCCAAGTACCGGTTGATGTTTGGTCGTCAGAAGTATCACATTTTGTTGCACCTTCATCGGAAGTTAATGTACCGTCTGCTTTAAATGTAATAAAATTGTCTTTTTCACAAGCTTCTGTAGGGTATTCTGTAGTGTCTGTAAGATCTGTAACGGTTCCGTTTGCATCGGTAATCTTATCATAATAATAATAAGATGAGATGAACCATTTACCTGAAGTCAGGTATTCGGTTCTGCTTTTGTTGTCGTCTTTCTTTTTACAAGCAGCCAAAGTGGCAATACCTGCACACAGAATCAATAGTTTTTTCATGAGTTTAAATTTTAATTTGCGCAAAAGTAGGTTTTCAAATTAATATATGCAATAGAAATTCATATCCATTTTTTTACCACCAGGCTCGAGTTGGTTCCTCCAAAGCCAAATGAATTGGAAAGAAACAGATTCAACTCTTGCTTTAAAGTTTCTGGTATAATGTTGATTTTAGCGGAATGTTCATCAGGATTTTCAAAATTGATATTAGGCGCTATAAAGCCATTTTGCATCATAAGCATTGAGTAGACGATCTCGCTGGCGCCTGCCATCCAGCATTCATGACCGGTCATTGATTTTGTAGAGCTGACGGGTACTTTGCTGCCAAATACTTCATAGATGGCTTCTGCTTCACTGCCATCCCCTGCAGGTGTGGAAGTCGCATGAGCATTAATGTACTGTATAGATGCAGGATCTATGTTTGCATCTTTTAGAGCGCGTGTAATAGAGCGCACCTGCCCTTCGCTGCTTGGGTTGGATATGTGTTGCCCGTTGGATGAAAATCCGTAACCGACTACTTCTGCCAATATTGTTGCGCCGCGTGCCTGTGCAGATTCAAGGCTTTCTAAAATAACGGTAGCTGCGCCGCCACCTGGTACTAAGCCATCTCTGTCTTTATCAAAAGGGCGGGATGCTTTTGCAGGTTCATCTTCTCGTGAAGAAAACGTTCCTAACGCATCGAAATTAGGCATGGAGTAAATATTCACTTCCTGCGCTCCGCCGCAAATAACGCGTTCCTGGAGTCCTTGCTTTATAAACAGATAGCCGATACCAATAGAGTGTGAGCCGCTTGCACATGCAGAGCTGATGGTGAAATTGATGCCGCGTAATTTGAATATGGTAGCGAGATTCATGGTTACTGTAGAGTTGAGTACTTGAAAAACAGAACCAGAGCCCACCATCATCGTGTCTTTCTTTTCTCTTATCAGGTCAATAGCTTCTATGACGGCTTGTGCGCAGCTGTCATTGCCATACACGATTCCCGTTTCATTTTCTTGCAAAAAACTTTCATCAATTCCGGCTTGCTGCAAGGCTTCTATCGTACTCATGTAAGCAAATTCTGCATGTTCGGGCATCATGATGCGGGCACGTCTATCCAATAAACCTTTCAGTTGCGGACGCTCTACAAAACCTGTAAGCCCGCTTCTGTAGCCCATTTCCTTGCGTTTAGGATCGAGGATTATGCCTGACTTTCCTTCAAATAAAGATTGTGCTACTTCTTGTTTGTTTTTGCCAAGAGAAGAATAAATACCCAAACCTGTGATGACGACACGACTCATTGATATAAAAATTTATGGGTGCAAGATAGTAATGTGATCACTAAATCTCAGGTTCAAAAAAATCAAACACCTCGGCTGTTGCTGGATGTATAATTGTAAGTTTCTCCTTTTTTTTTGAACTGGATATTGAAAGCAGTGGAAATGAGCAGTGCGACGCCAATGACGAAAATGCACAATGCCGATATTTTTTGCAAATACATAATCCGTCTGAGTGTTAGTTTTCTCCGGATGGAATCTGCAAGAAAAACCTTTAAAAAATCAACCGATAAGATAAGTGAAAGACAAGTGCTGAACAGCACAACTCTGTAAATGGTGGAAGTATTGGCCGTAGCCGTTACCGCCGCCAACCAGGTAATGATAACACCGGGATTGATGCTGTTGATAAGAAATCCGGATAACCATATTTTGAAATAATGACCATTACCTACTATGAGTTTTTGTGTGGAAGGTCTTTGTGGTTTGTATTTTCTGAAAAGACCTGCGCCTCCTACAATTATTAGTAAACAAGCACCAGCAAAAGCAATTGTTTTTTCATGCTCTTTCAAAGCTTCAAGCCATGAGGCAGCTACATTGGCGATAGTTACATACATAGCATCGCTGAAGGAAACGCCCAATACAAACGCCAATCCTGATTTATAGCTATGATTAATACTATACCGAATTACAGCAAATAGTGTAGGACCCACAGATATAGCCATAAAAAGTCCTATCAACAACCCTTTTATAAGTGCATCTATCAAATGCATGACCGCTAAAATAACAAGTATTAAGGAAATGATAGGTTAAACTGCTGCCACGCTATCTTAAATTACCACTATTGCCTGCAGGCTTCTTGTTGTTTCATTTACCACATGGATATGAACAGAAGTGTGAGAAATGGGAATTATTCCCGACGCATTTTGCGGCCATTCTATAAAGCAGATCGCGTTTTTATCATTCAAAGCATCTTCCAGACCTGCCTGTATAGCTTCATTTTCATCTTTTATCCGGTACCAGTCCATGTGATAGATTTTTTTTTCAGTGCCATTTTCAGAAAATCTATACTCGTTTATCAGAGCGAATGTTGGGCTGCTTACCGCGTCTTTCACCTGCAGGAAATCACACAGCGCGTGAATGAAAGTTGTTTTGCCCGCGCCCATTTCAGCATCAAAAGTGAAGATGCGTTGTAAACACATTTTTTCCCAAAATTGCCCGGCGGCTTTTGTAATATCGGAAAGCGTGAATGTGATTTGTAGATTATCTGGCTTCAATTTTTTTTATAGTTATGGGTGAATATATTTTAGAAATCTCAAACGTGGCTCCCATATTGATATAAAAAGGAAAATCCGCGCCTACTAACTTCGGATTGCTTACACACCAGTTGAAACCTTCCTGCATAAAAAACTTAAGATAAGGACCGCCAATGTTCAGTTGTATGAAGGGATTTATAAAAGAATAATTATAATCCGATGCCATTTTATGTTGTGTTGTTATCTCCCGCAATACGCTTGTATCGGCAGCATTATAAGAAAGCGTTTTTTGATAGATTGCTTTAACGCCAAATGCTACATTCAGATTGTCGTGAAGAAAAAAAGCTAACGCCGGTTGTGCAAACCATTGTTCATAATTGTTTTTAAAAACATTCACTGAGGTATCTAAAAAATTCTTTTCAAAATTTCCTTTCGAATAGCCCAGATAAATTTCGGAATGAAAATGATTGGGTGAACTATGATAATAACCCGTCGCCACTGAAAATCTGTCGGCTTTGTACAGGTAATTTGTATTGGTTGACCAAAAAGTACCGCCGGAAGTTTCCTGCATTCCTCTTTTTGTATGTTGATAAAATGCCATAATTCCCAAATGATTTACAGGAGAAAATGCTGCGTAAATAGATGGGCTGATATCTAATTTATTTGTATTGCCATCAGTTTGAAGTTTAGTGGAAACCGTTGCTTTTAAGTCGCCTCCATTCCTAAGTATTGGCGCATAAGTTGCCTCCGGCAAATATCCTTTTGTACCCGCGCAGGAATAAAGCATTATACTTAAACTAATGAACAACAAGATATTTTTCACAGCTGCAAACATAGGATTTAGAAGGATAAAACTACAGAACTTACCAGTCAGTCTCCAAGCCTCGTTTGCGAAATAAGATGCTTTATTCTCCAAAGCTGTAGTTACTTTTGGCGTTTGAAAATTAAAGAATGCATTACGTATCAGCAGAAGGTATCAGTAAAGATTACGGAGTAAAAACATTGTTTGAAGATGTTTCTTTTCATATCAGCGAAGGAGATAAAATAGCTTTGGTTGCGAAGAACGGCAGCGGCAAATCTACCATTCTTAAAATATTATCCGGCAACGAAACGCCTGATACCGGAAAAGTATGGATTCATAAAGATGTGACCGTCGCGTTATTCGAGCAAGATCCGAAGTTTAATGAAAATTTAGATGTACTCAACAATATTTTTCATCATGAGCATCCTGTGATCAACACTATCAAAAAATATGAGGAAGCAAGCGAAGCCGGAAATGCGGAACAGCTGAGTGAAATTATTGTTCAGATGGATGAACTTAATGCCTGGGATTTTGATGCTAAAGTGAAACAGATATTGGGCAAGCTGAACATTCATCATCTTCATCAACCGATCAGCACGCTTTCCGGAGGACAAAGAAAAAGAGTGGCATTAGCGCAAACATTGATTGATATTGGCTTTGAGCACAAACACGTTTTGCTTATTATGGATGAACCTACCAATCATCTGGATGTAGAAATGGTAGAATGGTTAGAGCATTATCTCAACCAGGAAAAGGTGACTTTATTAATGGTAACGCATGATCGTTATTTTCTGGATGCAGTATGTGAAGATATTTGGGAGCTTGACAACAGCAAAATATATGTTTATCATGGCGATTATGAAAACTACCTTGAAAAAAAATCGGCGCGTATAGAAAGCGAACAAGCAACCATAGACAAAGCGAAAAATGAATACAGAAAAGAATTGGAATGGATGCGCAAGCAACCCAAAGCCCGTACCACAAAGGCAAAGAGCAGAGAAGATAATTTTTATAAAGTAGAAGCTGTAGCCAAGCAAAAAATTACAGATGAAGAATTGTCGCTGCAAATGAAAATGAACCGCTTGGGCGGAAAGGTGGTAGAAATGAAAAAAGTGTATAAATCCTTCGGCGAAAAAATAATTCTCAAAGGGTTTGATTATACATTTAATAAAGGCGAACGAATCGGAATTATTGGGAAAAATGGTGCGGGAAAATCAACTTTTTTAGATTTGTTGCAGGGTAATCAGCAAGCCGACAGCGGAAAAATTAATATCGGCGATACTGTGGTCTTTGGCAATTTTTCACAGCAGGGCTTAGAGATAAAAGAAGATATGCGGGTGATTGAATTTGTAAAAAACATAGCGGAAAATTTTCCCCTTGCAAAAGGCGGATCATTAAGCGCAGCGCAGTTTTTACAGCTTTTTCTTTTTTCTCCAGAGCAGCAATACACCTATTTATCCAAACTGAGCGGCGGTGAAAAAAAACGCTTGCAATTGCTCACTGTGCTCTTTCGCAATCCCAATTTTTTAATTCTTGACGAACCTACCAATGATCTGGATCTTCCTACACTCAGTGTTTTGGAAAACTTTTTAAATGAATACCAGGGTTGTTTGCTCATTGTATCGCACGACCGTTATTTTATGGATCGGCTGGTAGATCACCTTTTTGTTTTTGATGGAAACGGCGTTATTAAAGATTTTCCGGGAAATTATACCCAATACCGGATTGAAGAAAAGAATGTGGGCAAAGAAGTGAAAGAGTCGGTTAGTGAGATGAAAAAAGAGATCATATTGGAAAGCGGGAAAAAGAAAAAGCGTTCTTATAATGAGCAAAGAGAGTTTGAACGGCTGGAAAAAGAAATACCCGAACTGGAACAAGAGAAAACTGCAATCACTATGAAAATGAGCGAGCCCAATATCTCTTATGAAAACTTGCAGGAATTAAGCGCCCGCATCACTACCATTACCACCTTGCTTGAAGAAAAAGAATTGCGTTGGCTGGAACTGAGCGAGCTTGTATAAACTTGCATAAAAACGAACTAATCATTTTTTTTCCAGCCGGTATGGTTGTCAGCGCCTAATACATCAATATCTTCGGCCAACCTGCGGAGGAAACTAGGTCCAAAGTTCGCATTTATGATTTTCCGCTCTTCATTATTCATTGTATAATTGAAGTAAATACCGGGAAGATCTGTAATATTCATGTTGTATTTTTCGCTGCAGGTATCTATACGGTAAGCGCGCATTTTATCAAAAATCTTTTCAGCGGCAGCAGCGCCGATATTCTTTTCATATACGCCGGAGTCCTTCACAAACCGCAAACCGGTATATTTTATGCGTCCGTCTTTGTATAGCTCAATATTGTAAATGGGACATTTGCCGAAACAGGCGGTACGCCGCATCATTACATATTCTATATCCATTTTTTTTGCGGTGCTTTTTGCAGATTTTTTAGTTTGCGCACAAGCTATAAGAGAAATTATAATAATGGGTATTAAGAAGAAAAAATATTTTTTCATTAGTTTAATGTTTTGAAGGAATCAAAGATAATGTTTGCTTTAAAAGAACAGTTACAAATATGCTGCCAAACGAAAACTATCACTCTTCATTTTATGATATAGCTCTCACTTTTGTGCCGGAAGTGGGTGTGAAAACCGCGCGAATATTGCTTGCCAGGTTTGGGAACGCAGAAGCGGTATTTAAAGCATCGCTAACCGAACTAAAAAAAATAAACGGTATAGGAGAAACACGGGCTAAAAATTTTAAGGAAAAGATTGTTTTTGAACTGGCAGAAAAAGAATTAAAATTTTCGGAAAAGAATAACATCCGCTTACTCTTATTCAGCAGCAGCGATTATCCAAAAAGGTTAAGACATTGCGAGGACGCTCCGAGTCTTTTATATTATAAAGGCAATGCTGACCTGAACAGCGCTAAAATTATTTCCATTATCGGTACTAGAAAAAGTACAGATTATGGGCAACGTGCCACCGAACATCTTATAGAACAACTGAAAGCTACCGAAGACCTGATAATCATCAGCGGACTGGCTGCGGGAATAGACGCTATTGCGCACAGAACCGCTTTGAAAAATAATCTGCAAACAGTAGGTGTTTTAGGACACGGGCTTGATCGCATTTATCCCTTTACCAACAAATCACTTGCAGAGGATATGATGAAACACGGTGGTTTGCTTACAGAATTTCCGAGCGATACAAAACCTGATCGGCAGAATTTTCCGGTAAGAAACAGGATAGTAGCGGGTATGAGCGATGCAACGATAATAGTGGAAAGTGAAGTGAAGGGCGGTGCTATGATCACCGCTTACCTGGCTTTAAGTTACAATCGGGATGTGGCTGCCGTACCGGGTAGAATTTTCGATTCAAAATCTTCGGGTCCCAATCATCTGATTAAAAGGAATATGGCTGTGTCTGTTACATCCGGAGAAGATATTTTGGAACTGATGGGTTGGGATAATGCCGTTGTTCATAAGACTTCGCAAAAAAAATTGTTTATAGAACTATCGGAAAATGAACAGGCAATAGTGAATTTACTTCAGGATAAAGACAAGCTGCATGCCGATGAATTGTTGCTGCATACATCATTGAAATCTTCTGAACTGGCAGCTACGTTACTGCAACTGGAAATGCAAGGCATTATAAAATCATTGCCCGGAAAATATTATAGAATGAATTAAAAACCTATAATTAGCTCTTGTTCGTTGCCGGTGATGAGGATGTTGTATTACAGATTATGATTAACTTTGAGAAAACACGCCAGCCATGAAAACCTGTCTTTTGTTTTTTGTATTATGTATCTCCCAAACCCTGTATGCCCAGAGCAGCTGGAAGCCTTTGGGTGGCAATGGCGGGTTGGTGTCTGATGCTAACTCATTACAATCTATACATCCTGCTATTGCAGTAGATACTTCAGGTACGCCTTACATTATTTATTCGGACCTTAGTGACAGTTCAAGGATAAGAGTAAAGAAATTTAATGGTAGTAATTGGATAAATGTTGGTACTAACGGCACACATCATAGGGGCGTGCTTGGTAGTATAGCTATTAGTTCAAAAGATAGTATCTATATAGCGTTTTATGATGATAGCAATATCAGTATTGATAGTTCTAAATTCACTATCATAAAGTTTGACGGAACAGACTGGGTGCCGGTAGGCAACTCTATTTTTGAGGCTGGTTTTTTTGTGGAGACATCGTTAAGGGTGGATAGTAATGAGAAGCTATACCTTGGCTATGCATTCGGTAGCACCACTAAACCTGGAAAGTCGAATATAAAAACCTTCGACGGCACAGATTGGGTACCCGTAGGCAATACAGATTTTGTGCAGTACAGTAGTAGGATGAGCTTGCGGATAGGCTTAAACAATGAGCTGTATGTGGGATATGACACTTATTATCTTACAGGCATCACTTCAACCAACTCATGGGTGCAGAAATGGAATGGCAGCGGGTGGGATACCGTAGGCACTTCTTTATATCCGATCTATAACATAGACATAGCGTCTGACGGTACTTTGTATGCGATGGATGACCAGGCAAATCACGGTGTAAGCGTGAAGAAATTAGTGAATAACGGTTGGGTATTGCAGGGAAATACCTATCAGTATTATCCGGGTGGTGTTTTGGTGATTGACAAAAACAACGTACCCCATATAGTTGTAGGTTCGGGAGTTATAAAATATGATGGCACGAACTGGGGAGGCTATGGCGACACTCTTGTTACACAAACCAATTATATTTTGAATTCCCGACTCGCTTTCGGAAAGGATAATATACCATACGTTACCGGTACAAATGGCAGCTCTCAAAACGAAAAAATATTTGCATTCTACTATGACAGCGTACTGACTGATGTTAAAGTACTAAAGAGTGAACTGTCTTTAGATATTTATCCCAACCCCACGCATAATAATACTGCTGTTTTTATAAAAGCAACATCGCTCCCTAAAGGTGAATATACTGCTACGCTATACAACAGCTACGGGCAAATCGTATATGAAACAACTTATGTCCACAGCGGTGGCAATTTTTCTCAAGCCTTAAAGATTGAAAATAATATCCCATCCGGCATCTATTATTTGTCGTTAAGTAATAAGCGATTTTATGGAAAGGCAACCTTAATTATCCATTAAAGTTGTTGCTAAAACACATGAAAATCGAATAAGAAATTTCGCAAATCAAGATCTCCTGATATAGGTACTGCTACTAAAGTAAAACCCATAGTGGACTTATTGGTTATGTACAGTGCGCATAATACAAATGGCGCGATAATATCCTGCGGCTGAAATACATAAGTAGCCGTTATTACCGGCATTCTTTTCAGTTCGTTGGCAAACTTAATATCATAAGCCCTCGCCCCAGGTCCTGCACCTTCGATATCTTGTGGAATAATGCTTAGAATATTGTAACTGTATCCCCATGTGTCAAACAGCGTAATGCCTTTTTGCTCGTCTTTAATGTCGCCGGTAAAGCTACCGAAGGCTTTTACTCTTGTAAACTCCGATACCTGAGGCATCACGCGGGAGTCCACACCCCAGTAAAGCCCATTCAATGCTCCGAAAACCGGTGCATCATTACCGCCGGGCGCCAATGGATAAGTGACATCACCATTATATGTATTCCCTTCTTCCAGCACATCAAACTCCCAGTATTCGGAATTATCAGGATTAAATAATTCAATTTCAATCGGTTTCCGGCTTGGGTCAGGAATATAATTATTCGAATTAACCGGCACATTTACAAAGAACCCATTACCGATAAATACCAGCTTACACTTGCTCTGCCCAAACAATCTTTTGGGGTCTTGCCCGTTACCGGTGATGAGGATGTTGTGGTTGGTATGGAATGGATTGGTAAATGCCGGTACTGGTGTAGGATTGTCAGGATCGAGCGGGTTATATATATAGTATGTCTTGTCATTTAAATCCAATTCCTGTTAAACGTATTTCCCTGGAAAGTGTGTGTGCCGTAGTAAGGATTGTTATGCCCGCCTGTTTCTATTTGTACCCTTATATCTGCCAGTCCTTTATTTCCTTCAAAGTAGCAGTCTTTTACATTGAGTCCGTTGGCGCCGTTAGGCCCATAAAAGCTGCAATCTATGGCAGCCACATCTGTTAGTAAAGGAGTGTTTTTCTTACCGTTTCCTTCAAAGGAGCAGGATTGAAAATTGACACTGTGCGCATTCACAAACCTGGCAGCCAGTACATCCGCATTCAAAAACAGGCAGGAGCTGAAGTTATAGCTGTTAGGAAGCGTCTTGCCGGTAGTAGCGGTGGGGGTATCTGCCAGCAAGCCGTAAGTAAGATAGTCAAAAAAGCAATTATTAAAATGGGCATTGTTCACCGCCTCAGAGTTTACCCCCATATTTAGGCGTAAAAAATGCATATTGTTCATGGCGAGCGGACTTGTGTTAACAAATGAATACCGCAACCATAGCGGGGGCATCCGGTTCCTCCGCCGGGGCATTCATTTCCCCTGACCTCAAAATTTTCTATCGTAACGCTGATATTGCCAAGAGATTCTATTCTTAGCACGGTCTTGGTATTATCCGTATCATCATACACAAGACTGGAGTGTTTCGCACCTGCTCCGAATATGCGGATGCTGTTACCGATACTTGTACTACCCAAAAGCAGCAAATAAGGCTGGGTGGCTCCTGCGGCAGTAATCCGGTATTTGCCTTTTGAAAGATATACTTCCAGCTCATGGTTGGTCGCATAGGTAAGAGCAGCTTATATAGCCTGTGTATCATCCGTCCCCGTAGCGCTCCATATGTTATAGTCACCTTTTGCACCAAACCATTTTACATCTACATAGCTCAGGTCATGCTGCATTTCCCAAAAGCCGGTGCTTCCTGCATAGACTGTTCCGCCGTTTACAGCCTCTGCATTTTTCCAGACAAACATATTTCCATTTGTCCGCTCGGTTTCATTGGAAACTATTACCGTTTCAGCATAGCTGTTGTTAATGCTTCCGAGGATACTGGGCACATCAGGAAATGTGCCATTCGTTTCAATTTGTTTTACTTCGTTTGCCATGAACTATATTTTTTAGTCCTAAGATAAAAATATATAGCTTGATTTTAGAGGAAATATCGTTTTTTAAAAGTCACTACTCCTTATCTACCGCCATTACAGCCCGTAGTTTCAGTCGTTTGGCAGCATATAAAACCGCATAAATACTTTCTGCATCTGCTTTCCGATCCGGGTTGATGACAACGGTCGGTTCCGCGTCCTGCGATTTCGCAACTGCTGCGGAAATAGCGTTTTGCAAACTGTCTTTTGCTACACGTTTTGTTCCCGCATAAAAAGTTTGTGTGCTGTCAATGCTGATGACGATGGTCTGCTTGGCTTTTGTATCGCTCTCTCCTTTGGGCGTCATTACTTTTATCACATTCGGGTTAGCGAGCGTGGAAATAATTAAAAAGAAAAGCAGCAGAATGAACAAGATGTCATTCAGCGCAGACGAGTGCGTTTCCGGTTTGTCTCTATAATTCTTACGAAGATTCATCAGCCGCCAAACTATTTAGAGGGTTCCTGCAAAATGTCTAAAAACTCTACGGCCGCGGCTTCCATACGGTGCACATTTTTATTGATCTGTGCATTAAAGTATTGATAAGCGATATATGCCAGCAAACCTATGATCAAACCTACTGCTGAGGTCACCATTTTGGTATAAATACCTCCAGCGATATTTTCTAATGAAAACCCCTGATGCTGAATGTTGAAGAATAAAATAATCATCCCGGCAATAGTACCCAGAAAACCGAACATGGGAGCAATACCGGCAAGTGTGGAAAGTATGGAAAGATTTTTTTCAAGATGATAAACTTCAAGTTTTCCGGCGCTTTCCATAGATTTTTCAATATGGTCAATCGGCTTGCCAATGCGGCTGATGCCTTTTTCAATAATCCGGGGTACGGGGCCGTTAGCGTTTTTTGCGAGTGTACGCGCGGCCATAATGTTCCCTGATGTAATGTGATCTCTGATGCGCGACATGAAAAGGTTATCACTCTTTCCCGCTTTCTGAAAGATCATCCAACGTTCAAAAACGATGTAAAGAAATATAAGGGAGCAGATGAGCAGAGGAATCATTAAGACGCCGCCTTCCATCAGCAAATGCCAAAGCGAAATTTTCTCCGGCGGCGCGGCCTCTGGTGGAACGATTGTTTGTAAAGCCGTATCTGCTTGTAATAGTATGGTAAGTAAATTCATGAATTATGGGTAAGCCTCAAAAATAGCAAATACGATAGTTTTTATGGGTGTTAAAATAATGTTGGGGGAAAACAGGTGGAAAAATAGTTTTAATCTTGCTTTTTCAAATACGTGACATAATAGCTCGGTTGTGTGATGATAATACCGACAATGATAATAATGCCGCTTACCAAATGGTATAAATGAAACTGAACTTTGAAAAACAGCGCCGCAACTGAAGCTGTGAAAGGAACGATATTCATATACAAAGCTGCCTTATCGGCGCCGATGCGGGTAATGCCTTTGTTCCACAGCAAGTAAGCGACAGCAGTAGCGAGAACGCCATTGCCAAATGTAGCGAGCCAAAATGTTTGTGAATAGGATGCCGGCGATTTTATCGTTGTAAAAAATGTTGCAATTATAAAAGCGATGAGACAAACCGCATTGGTAGCCAAAGTAAATTGCCTGTTATCAATATTTTTTCCATACTTGGTTGTCCACACATGATAGAGTGAGAACATAGTTATTGCAAGCAACATAATCATATCTCCTTTTTCAAAGTGTAAAGTCTGTAATATTTTTATATCACCTTGTGTCAGCAATATCAAGGCTCCGCATAGCGCTACCAAAGCTCCCAGCACCTGAGGTTTGGTAATGACAGTTTTCAGAATGAAATGAGAAAGAAGGATGGTAAGAACGGGATTTAGACTTACAATTAACGCCGCATTGAGCGGAGAAGTGTATTGCAATGCTAAAAAGAAAAAAAGATTAAATCCGAATAAACCTATTAGCCCCACCAACAGCAGTTTGCTCCAGTTAGCTTTCAGCGTTTGCAATTTTGGTAAGTTATTGAAGGAAAAAATTACCAAGGCGGCTACCCCCAAAACATATCTCCAGAAACCTGCTTCGATAAAGTTGGATTCACGGAGCATAATCTTGGCAAAATGAAAATTGACACCCCATAAAATGGTGGCGACAACAACAGAAATAATCGCAGTAGTTCTTGAATTCATGCAGTGAAATAAAGAAATATCAATGTTTGGATTTTCTTTTCAAAACGCCGCCTGAAGCTTCTTTGATGGTATTGGTAAAGATAAACGCTTTAGGATCCAGTTCATGTACTACGTTACGAAGTCGTCGAACTTCAAGTCTTGTAATAACGGTAAATACGATATCGCAATCCTGGCTTACTTCAAAGCTGTCTTTTAGAAATCCTCTTTCGCCTTTATAAATGGTAATGCCACGGCCCATTTCCAGCACCAGCTTTTGCTTGATGATATCACTCTTGCCGGATATGATCGTAACGCCTGTAAATTCTTCCAGCCCTTCCACTACATAATCGGTTGTGCGGGTTGCCACATAATAAGTGAGCATGGCGTAGAGCGCTACTTCCAATCCAAAATGTGAAGCGGCGATCAGAAAAATTACCGCATTCATTCCCAGAATGATTTCGCTGATGGTAAAACCTGTTTTCTTTAAAGTGTAAAGCGCCAGTACTTCCATACCGTCAATAGCGCATCCGGCGCGCATTCCCAGCCCAATACCGATACCCAGAAAAAAACCGCCGAAGATGGAAGCCAAAGGTTTGTCGTGTGTAATAACGGGATAACTTAGAAATTGTAAAACAAGAGCGAGACCTATAACAGTTGCCAGAGTTTTCCATGCAAATTTTTTATTGACCTGAAATAAACCCATTATGATAAAAGGAATGTTGATCAGTACAATGAGGATGCCCAAATTGAAATGAAATAATTCGTGCAATAAAAGAGAAACACCTGTGACGCCGCCATCGATAAACTGGTTAGGCACTAAAAAACCCTTCATGGCAAAGCCGCAAAACAGAATACCTAAAATGATATAAATAAAATCCTGAAGAGTGTAAATGATATAAGTTTGCTTCATGCTCAGGCGCTAACGTATTTTCGATTTTACTTCGGCAAGATAAGCGTCCTTTTTGGCTTTGCGCGTTTTAATGGCTGTAGGAGTAAAATAATTATGATTCTCCAAAAACTTTATTTGCAGCTTGTTCCATTCACTTTCATCATTGATAATGCCATATACCGAAAGCTCTTCAAAAAGTTTGTTGCCTATTCTCCAGAAGTCGTCCCGTCCCAGATAATCCAAATCGGCATCCGCCAGTATCTGCTCCAGGTGTGTATGCGGTGTCTGAGGAATGCGTGTGGCCATAATCATCCCGCAAATAAGTTCAATCTGCTCTTGTGTATAACCGAATTGCGGCAGATTTTTTCTCGCAATCTCACAGGATACTTTCTCATGTTCTTTCGGACCTTTAAGAAAACCGCTGTCGTGAAACAATGCAGCTGTGAGAAGCAATTTCATATCGGTTCCTTTTATGCCTTCACTTTTGCCAATAGCCCGTGCAGCATCCACCACATCTTTTACATGCTCTACGCTATGGTACGAAAGATGTTGAGGAAGTTCTTTCTTGAGCTTTTGCAGAATGAATTTTTTGGCTTCTCCGAATTTCATACAACTTGGAATTGAGGCTAATTTAGAGATATTCCGCTGAAAAATATAACACGACTCAAATGTTTTATTAGATTTAAAGCATGAAGGCGATATGCATTTTGCTCTCCGTTTTTTGTATTCAGATGTGTAATGCACAGGCGTATAATAGAACCCCCATTCTTATTACAAAAGACAGTATAAAAAATGGCTGGGTATTTACAGAGCATTGGCTGCATACAACGCAGGACAGTGCCATATTTTCCGGGAAAGACTATAATGATGCTGCTTGGAATAGTATAGATGGAAGTTTTTCCGTTAATGTTAATTATGCGGAACAAGACAAAAATAAAAAATCGGTCATTAGCTGGTACCGTCATTATTTCACCGTAGATAACAGCCTTACAGAAGTGCCGCTCAATCTTGAAATAATACACAACGGCGCATCGGAAGTTTATCTGGATGGTAACTTGCTGGCGAAAAGTGGTGTGATAAGTAAAAACGGAAAATCTCAGTACAAATCGCTAAGAAATAATATTCATCTTTTTGTTTTAAAAGATACGGGTGTGCACGTTCTCGCAGTGCGGTACGAAGGTTATCAGGATCCAAGGAATGCGCGTAATAAAGATTTTGGATTTTATGTTTCTATACAAAATGCCAACCAAAGTGTAAAAGACGAATTAAAGAATACAGAGCGAATTACATTTTACTGTATGCTCATCTTCGGAGTTTTCATAGCGTTGGCGTTTGTGCATTTTTTGTTGTTTATATTTTACCGGTCGGCGCTTTACAATTTTTATTTTGGTCTGTTCAATCTTTCCATGGCATTAATAAGTCTGGCAGTTTACCTGAAGTGGAGCTGTGAAAACCCCTTTATACAAAGCATCGCGCTGGAATCTTTATTTTATATAATGTGCATGTGGTGTTTTTCGATCACCGCTTTTGTAAATACATTATTTGGAAAAAAACGGAAACGCTTTAAGGTAATGGCGCTGATTTGCCTGGGTATTTTATTTTCCGTTTTCTTCAGCAAAGGATTGGCCTATTCGCTTATTTCCATGTTTTTTGTCGCTGTGGTCATTGAAGCGTTTATAGTTATTATAAAAGCAATGCTACGAAAAGATCCCGGAGCATTTATCGTAGGTTTTGGCATTTTATTATTGACCTTTTTTGTAATCACACTTTTTATAGTGGGTGCATTTTCCGGAGGAAATATAAGTGTAAGCGATGGCAGCAATGGCAGTAAAATAATTGCCGGCGTGGCTATTGTAGCATTGATCAGCGTCCCGATTTCTATTTCCGCTTATCTGCCCTGGAAGTTTGCACTTATCAATCGTGACCTGGAAAAACAATTGGATCATGTAAAAGCACTTTCTGAAAAAAATCTTCAGCAGGAAAAGGAAAAAAAGCAATTGCTGGAAACGCAGAACGAGCGATTGGAAAAAGAAGTGGCGCAACGTACCGAAGAGATAAAAACGGAAAAGCAAAAATCCGATGATTTGCTGCTCAATATTTTACCTGCCGAAATAGCAGAAGAACTAAAGCTGAAAGGAGAAAGCAAAGCGCATAAATATGATGAAGTTTCGGTTTTGTTTACCGACTTTGTAAACTTTACGAAAACATCCGAAAAGCTGGGCGTGGAAGAATTGCTGCATGAGCTGAATGTAAACTTCACGGCATTTGACCGCATTATGGAAAAACACGGTTTGGAAAAAATAAAAACAATCGGCGATGCATACTTAGCCGTGAGCGGCTTGCCTAATGAAAACCCGCGTCATGCGCAAAACGCTGTGAATGCGGCTATGGAAATAGCAGAATTTATAAAACAACGAAAAACGGAAGTGCCTTATGGTTTGGACATTCGTATCGGGATTCACTCAGGCTCTTTGATAGCAGGAATTATTGGTGTTAAGAAATTTGCCTACGATATCTGGGGAGATACCGTAAATACCGCCGCGCGTATGGAGCAAAGCAGTGAACCGGGGAAAGTCAATATTTCAGCCGCTACTTACATGCTTGTAAAAGAGGAATATGTATGCACTTACCGCGGAAAGATTGATGCTAAAGGCAAAGGCGAATTGGATATGTATTTTGTAAACGAGAGGACGAAACAAGGATAGAAAATTTCATTTCGTTGTTTATCCAAAAAATTATTTTGCTGCTTCTTCCAGATCGGCAATAATGATCTTTTTCATTTTGAGCATAGCCTGAAATACTTTTTGACCTTTTTCTTTGTCTTTATTATTAATACCCAATGCTAATAATTGCTTTGGTACAATTTGCCAGCTCACGCCAAATTTATCTTTACACCAGCCGCACATACTTTCCTCACCGCCTTCTTTTGTAAAATGATCCCAGTAATGATCTGTTTCTTCCTGGTTGTTAGTCATTACAGTGATCGAAATGCCTTCATCAAAATTAAACTTATGATCTAATGAGCTGTCCATACAGGCAAGCGTATAGCCATTGATTGAAAACTGCGCGTGCTGAATATTTTCGGGTGTCTCGTTTTCTTCACCATCGGAGTAATGCATAACTCCCTCCACGGCCGAGTTCGGAAACAGATTTTTATAATAGTCAATCGCTTCTTCAGCTCTTCCGTTATTTGCTCCCACAAACATAAGTGTGGGCGTAAAATACTGATCCGTATTGCCTTTTGTGCCTGTATAAAGTTGCCAGGTGATGCCGTACTTGTCTTTTACCCAACCATATTTTTTACTGAAAGGATAACTTTCCAAAGGCATCAGCGCCACACCGCCTTCCTCCAATGCATGGTACAATCGTTCGGTTTCATTTTCATCTTCGTTAGCTATCAGAAATGAAATGGACGGATTGGGTTTGAATTGCGTACCGGCTGTCAGAAACATTAATTTTTGTTCGTTCACCGACAGCATTTGCACCATGCCCGTATCAGCTGTAACAGATGTATTTGGGAAAATGCCGCAGTAAAATTTTGCAGCTTCTGAACCGTTATCGTTAAACCAAACGCATGGATAAATATTGTTGTTCATGATGTAAATGTTTGAAGATGAAATGATGTATCTGTGAAAAGTTAACTTCCTTCTATTATTTTCTTTACTCTGTATTTTACTACTGCTGCTATCAGTTTTACAGGCAATTTTTCGTTCAAAGGAAACTGCACGGAGCCTTTGCCCTGCTTGTAGTTCGCAAATTCTTTTGAGAAAGCTTCGTGTCCGTTCGGTGTAGCGTAAAAGCCAATATGATTTTCATAACCGGCAAAATACACCAGCGGTTTTTTGCGAAGCTTATATGCAGGCATAACATAAGAAATACTTTCTTTTGCGTCAGGCGCGTATTTGCAAATGACAGAGCGCAACTGATTCAATAATTTCCGGGTTTCTTCAGGAAACTGGTTTATATATTCTTCCACGGTGACGGCTTTTGCAGCGCTCATGATAATTTTTATATCTTATACTGTATAAAATTACATTCTTAAAAATGAAGAACAGCATGCCGTTTAAGATACACTGCCCATAAAAGTTTTTACAATTACATTTTGATTCCTATGGAAAGAGCGATGTTATTGAGGTTGTTGGCAAGTTTCGCGGTAGGCGTTGCTATATCCGGAAGCGAATAAGGTACCTGATATTCGTTGAAGCGAGTGTGCACCCAGCCCAGATCTGCAAAGAAATGTTCCGTTCTGTAACCGATGCCTCCGGAAATATTAATCATGTTTTCACCGGAAAGAGATTGTGTATAAGGACTGCCATAATAGCCACAGCCTACTCTTACAAAAATATTTTGAACATGACCTTCTGCGCCTATGCGAAAGTTGGACGCGGCTTTGGTAATGCTGTGCAAATAATTGTTTCTTGTGGTTTGCATATCACGGTATTCTTCTGTAAAGCCCAGTTTTGCGGATCGGTAATCTACGTATTCATAATCGGCTGTGATGAAGCCGAATGTTCCCAACATTCCGGTAGCGCTGAGGACTGCTTTCCAGGGCGTGCGGATGGTATAGTCAAAAACAATTTGGTCGGCATCTACTTTCGTTACCGGATCTGGGTCTGCTATTTTCAGTATATCTTGTTTATAATTCTCTGTATTAGTAGTTAAAGACTGATCGTAATAATCGGTAAGCGCCAGCCAGGTAGGTGTGTGAAGTGCTGCACCGAAACGGATAAAATCAGAAGGCTTGTAAATAGCGCCAAGTTTTAAATCAAAACCTATTCCAGATGTTTTCAGTGTTTCCTTGTAACGGAAGGTAGAAAAATAATTGCTCGTATTGCCTGATACGTCATTTTCCTGAAAATAGGATTCGCGGTTAAAATTCAGAAACGGAATGCCAATGGTAGCGCCCAGCATCAGCTTCTCCTGATAGTTGCCGCCCAAAGAAAAAACCATTTCATTCATGCCACCGCGATCTTCCACATAGCGTTTCTGCCTGAGTTGATTGGTAGCTTCATAAGCAAGTGAATAAAATCCTTTATTGTCTTCGCCTACCAGATAAGATTGATAGCCCAGGTAGGCAAGAGAAGTAGGGTTGGAGTTTACATCATTAGGGTAATTATTGGCATCGTTGGAGAATAATTCACTGTAGCTACTTTCTTTGTTTAAGCCTTCATAAGAGTAATTGCGGTTAAAATCTGCAAGCCTGTTAATGCCAATACCAAAGGAAACAGTTTTCCAGGCTGAGTTTTCATAACGTTTTCCTTGGGGCGTTTTAGTGAACACTACTCCAATATTATTGATCGTAAAACGTGTGTTATTTTCTGGAGTTGTTTGTCCTAAATAGTCACTTTTGATACTATTGATTTTTAAAGACGGCGTAAATATTATTTCTGATCTTCTATAAACACCAATACCTGCCGGGTTTACACTAAGCGAAGCAAAATCACCGCCCACCGAGCCTAAAGCATTGCCAAAACCCATGGAGCGCGCTGTGGCTGCCGGGTTGATATAGGAATATCGTAAAGCATCCTCAAAATTTTGCGCCTGTGAAAGGTTGGAGACAAGAATAACTACTATAAAAACAACGACAAAAGCCGGGGAAATTTTTTTCATGGAAAACCTGAATTTCTGCTGGTAATTATTTGTCAAAAATTATACCGATTTGTAAAAAAACAAAGCCACGAACTTTTGTTACGCAGCTTTACTATAAAAAGTTCTTAAAGGCTTATCTTCTTCCTCCAAACCCGCCTCCGCGTTCTCCACCACTAAAACCTCCGCCAAAGTTTCCACCTCCTCTGGATGGGGCAGGGGAGTAAGTTGGTGTGCTCCTTACCGGCTCACTTCTTTGAAATGCAGGTTCATTTCTTTGGAAGGTGGGCTGCGAACGGGGTGTTTCAAATCGTGGTGTTTCACGAACCGGTTGTGTTCTTGCTGGTTGTTGTATTATGCTTGAATTGGGTTGTGTTCTTATATTGTTATCAAAGTCATTACTTCTCATCGTGCGGGTATTTACGGGAGTCGCCGTATTGGAAACTTCATTGTCTCTTACAAATATCCTGCGATTGGGATTTTCAGTTGGTGTCATCTGTCCGGTATTGCCATTCGGTGTGCGTGGGTTGATCCTCTCTTGTCCCGCCGTATTAGGAGTTATCATAGCGCCTTGCGATATTCTGGAACCATCTCTCGGACTGTTTCTGATAATATTGGTATGATTAACCGAATTGTAAGAAGTACGTGGTCCGTAGCTTTGGCGGATGGTGTTGTAACTGTTGTTGTAAAGTCCTGCATAATATCCGTTCCAGTAACCGGAATAATAGGAGTTGCAATAAGCATTGCCGTAATACGGATAATTGTAATAGCTGTAATAACTGGGATAACCATACCAGGAATACCAACCCCAGTAAGAATTCCAGTAAGGTCCGTAACCATAACTCATGGAATAAGAAGGAGTGTTCCAATAATTCCAGCCCCAGGAAGGATCGTAATAGTAGGGATTGTAACCATAAGGACTATAAAAAGAATTATAATAACTCATTCCGTAAAAAGGATAATTGAAACGACGAAGATTTGTAGTGTAATAATAATTGTCATCGTCTTCATAATTATCATCCGTTTCATAACTTTTGTTATACGATTGATAGTTGCCATTCTCGTCATAAGAATAATCGGGTGCGGTGTAGTCATAATTTTGCTGTTCTGCTTCACGTTGCGCTGCTTCTTGTTTCGCACGCATTTTTTCCTCTTTCTTCTGCCGTTCAATATCCGAGCTGTTATAGTATATATCGTCGGTGTACGTGTTCTGTGCAAGCGTCATCGCAACGCTGCTTAGGAGCAAAACCATTATGGAAATCAGGCGTTTCATCTATTTTGGTTTTAATTGTTTTAAACTTGTTGAAATTACTACTTTTGCGGCATTCTGCCAATTAGTTTTACATCGAAAATGATGCCAAATTTATGAGTGTTTTAACATCAAAAGAAACAGATTACGCACAATGGTATAACGACCTTATTTTGAAGGGTGGACTTGCTGAAAATTCGGCAGTAAGAGGCTGTATGGTTATTAAACCTTATGGTTTTGCACTATGGGAAAATATGCGTGATGAACTTGACAAACGCTTTAAAGCAACCGGCCATCAAAATGCCTACTTTCCGATTTTCATTCCAAAAAGTTTTTTGAGTAAAGAAGCGGCGCACGTAGAAGGCTTTGCAAAGGAATGCGCAGTAGTAACACATTACCGGTTGAAAAATGATCCGGATGGGAAAGGCGTAATTGTAGATCCGGAGGCGAAACTGGAAGAAGAACTGATTGTACGTCCCACTTCCGAAACCATTATCTGGAATACCTATAAAAACTGGATTCAATCTTATCGTGATCTTCCGCTTCTGATAAATCAATGGGCGAATGTGGTGCGTTGGGAAATGCGGACACGTTTATTTTTGCGCACTGCGGAATTTCTCTGGCAAGAAGGACATACCGCTCATGCTACCAAAGAAGAAGCAATAGAAGAAACGGAAAAGATGCTGGATGTCTATGCAAACTTTTGCGAAGAATATATGGCATTGCCGGTGATTAAAGGTGTAAAAACGGCCAACGAACGCTTTGCCGGCGCGGAAGAAACGTATTGCATAGAAGCCATGATGCAGGATGGTAAAGCATTGCAGGCAGGCACTTCTCATTTCCTAGGACAAAATTTTGCCAAAGCTTTCGATGTGAAATTTGCGGATAAAGATAATAAGATGGAATACGTTTGGGCAACATCCTGGGGGGTTTCCACAAGGCTGATCGGAGGTTTGGTAATGGCGCACAGTGATGACGCAGGTTTGGTATTGCCACCTAAAATAGCACCTTTGCATGTGGTCATCGTACCTATTTACAACAAAGATGCAGCCGCCAAAGAACGTATTGATGCCAAAGCAAAAGAACTGATGAAAGAATTGCAGACACAAGGAATCCGTGTAAAATATGATGACGATGATACAACACGTCCGGGCTGGAAGTTTGCAGAATATGAACTTAAAGGCGTTCCTGTGCGTGTGGCATTAGGCGCACGTGACCTTGAAAATAATGTAGCCGAAGTGGCAAGACGTGATACAAAAGAAAAAACAAGCGTTTCATTGGAAGGTATTAGTGCCAGCATTGTAAAATTGCTCGATGAGATACAGCTAAACATATATAACAAAGCTTTGCAATTCCGTGACGAACATTTTACGGAAGTAAATTCCTGGGAAGAATTTCAGGACGTACTTAAAAACAAAGGAGGCTTTATCTCCGCGCATTGGGATGGTACAGCCGAAACAGAAGAAAAAATTAAAGAACTTACCAAAGCCACCATCCGTTGTATTCCTTTAAACAATAAAAAAGAGGAAGGGAAATGTGTATTCAGCGGCAATCCTTCTCCACAGCGCGTGTTATTTGCTATGGCATATTAGAATTGATGCATAGAATAATTATAAGAAGATTAAAGAAATCCCGATTGAGTTTTTCAATTGGGATTTGTATTTAAAATTCCCAAAGTTGTTATTGGCTTGAAAGTTTTAAAAGGGCCGCCTTATGATTCTTTATTACAAAAGAACTTCTTATCGCAAAATCGTAACCTGGTCTTAGCACATAATTGATTTTTTGCCCGGTCTTTTCAGCAGGTGTAAAATTCGGAAGTCTTTTCAGCGCTTTATATAAACTCAGATATATTGCCAGCTTTGTTTTTCTGGGAATATCCATTAATACTTTGTCTAAAGAATCGCTCTGCGCGGTTCGTGGTTGCGTATCTCTGAGTCCCATATTGTCAATTAAATCCTGTACCGTTAATGTATGCTGATCTTCATCCGGCAAATTATCTGTTGTGTAAGAGAAGGTTTTTACATTACCGCTGAGTATTTTTAAAGTATCAAAATCGAAATAAGCCAACTTTCCTTTTTTGTCTAATACAAGATTCATGAGTTGCAAAATGTATTCACCATCCGGTAGTTTTTCTAAATCGGGTTTAATCGAATTAAAAACATAATCAGGTAAATTGAAGCCGACGGGTTGTGCAGGTTTTACATTCGGGCTCATGAATGAATATATTTTTTCTCCGTTCAGCGTTAAAGGACAAGGAATGGATTGTCGTTTTTTACCCAATGCGGTTACCTCTATGGGCTTTGAAAAAGTCAAATAATTACTATGGAAATTCAAAACCTTATTATATTCAACATTTCCAAACATTACCTGGGCATTTAAAAAAGGACAAGCTCCCACAACCAAGATTAAAAGAAAGATTCTTTTCATAAAAAGGATTTTGTTACGTAGAGATAGAATCTTATTCTATTGCTATTCATATTGCAGTTTGCGAAATCTTCGATCCATATATTATTTGTACAATAATAACATTTGACATGTAAACTAAAATAGAAAATATACACCTTCTTATAGGGAAAGAAAGAAGGTGTCTTAAAAGGCAGTTTCTTTTTTACCTTTGCGCAAAATTTCAGATCTAAAATTTCAAAATCACAATAGTTTATGAGTTTCATTTCAGATGTTATCGCACGCCAGGTGCTTGATTCCAGAGGCAATCCTACCGTGGAAGTAGATGTATATACCAGCGACGGTTTCAGGGGTCGTGCAGCTGTACCTTCCGGCGCTTCTACAGGTAAACATGAAGCAGCAGAGCTTCGCGATGGTAATAAAAAACAATACCTTGGCAAAGGTGTAATGAAAGCAGTGGCGAATGTAAACGATAAGCTTGCCGAAGAATTGTATGGATGGGATGTAACCGACCAGCGTGGCATTGATAAACTGATGCTGGAAATAGATGGTACTGACAATAAAGAAAAACTTGGTGCGAATGCTATTCTTGCCGTAAGTCTTGCTGCTGCCAAAGCTGCTGCCAAAGCTACGGGTTTGCCATTGTATCGCTATGTCGGTGGTGCAAATGCAAAGACTTTACCGGTGCCCATGATGAACATTCTTAATGGTGGTGCACATGCCGATAATAAAATAGACTTTCAGGAATTTATGGTAATGCCTGTAGGCGCTTCGTCTTTCAGCGAAGGTTTGCGCTGGGGTGTCGAAATTTTTCATGAGCTGAAAAAAGTATTGAAAGATAAAGGCTACTCTACCAATGTGGGAGACGAAGGCGGTTTCGCACCGGATATTCAAAGCAATGAAGAAGCTATTGAAACCGTGTTGAAAGCCATAGAAAAAGCAGGTTATAAACCCGGCGATCAGGTGGCTATCGCTATGGATGCTGCTATCAGTGAACTGTACGATTCAAAATCTAAAAAATATGTGTTCCATAAATCTACCGGTGCTAAAATGGGAAGCGAAGAGGTGGTGGATTTCTGGGTGAAATGGTGTAAAAAATATCCTATCGTAAGCATTGAAGACGGTATGGATGAAGATGACTGGAAAGGATGGAAATCACTGACCGAAAAGCTGGGCGACAAAGTGCAATTGGTAGGAGATGATCTTTTCGTAACCAATGTAAAACGTTTAAGCAAAGGTATAGAGGACGGCGTAGCGAACGGGCTTTTAGTGAAGGTAAACCAGATCGGTACCTTATCTGAAACGATTGATGCAGTTACGATGGCGCAATTCAGTGGTTATAATACTATTATGAGTCACCGCAGCGGTGAAACAGAAGATTATACCATAGCAGATTTGGCTGTGGCGCTCAACTGCGGACAAATTAAAACAGGCTCGGCCAGCCGCTCGGATCGTATGGCTAAATATAACCAGCTTTTGCGTATCGAAGAAGAGTTGGGAGATCTTGCTTATTATCCCGGTAAAAAACTTAAATTTGGTAAATAACCCATTTTTATGAAGAAGCTATTGCGTATTGTCACCAATAAATTTCTGCTTACCGGTGCTGCTTTCGCGGTATGGATGATTTTCTTTGATGAAAACAACTGGAGTATGCAAAATGAACGTAGAGCACAGCTGAAAGCTACTGAAGAAAACATAGACTATCTCAACAAAGAAATAGCTTTAGAGGAAAAACGACATAAAGATCTTATCTCCGATCCTAAAACACTGGAGCGTTTTGCACGTGAGAAATACCGGATGAAAAGGGATAATGAAGATGTGTATGTGATAGAACGGAAATAGATACCTACCGGAAGAATATTTTAGAAAGTTGATCTGCATAAGATCAACTTTTTTATTTGTCAGTTGCAGCCTTTCGCCTTCTCCTTTCCAGCACATGTTTCGGCAATTCACGTGGCTGGTCATCTTCCAGCAAATATTCATTCAGATTCATATTTTCCTGATTGCCAAAATCTTTTACCGAGCCGAAACCAATGGCATCGCGCATTTCGTGCGGACTGATGATTTCCGAAGCTCTTCGCACAATATCCCGTCGATAACGATCTTTAATATTGTACATAACAGCACGCGCTATGTCTTTATTGATCTTGTTGTCAAATAAGCTGTATTGCCTGCGTATGTCGTGCAAAAAGTCAGAAATGGTAATACCCATGTGTTGCACTTTACCATTGAACAAATTAAAATGATGAAGCTGTTCAAAAGCATTCATTTCCTTCATCAGATAGTTGCGTATTTCCACCGCGTCCTGTGTGTAATCATTTAGGCGCAATTTGGTTTCCCAAGTAGGCTGGTTAGTATAGCGAATGTAGAAATGCAAAGTCTTGCAAAATGATTCCTGCTTTACCATTCTTTGTTCTAATCGTGTGCAAAGCGAGATAAACAACGATTGTAATGCCTGAGGATTTTCTCGTTGCTTGGATGATACCATACGTGCTGTGCTCATTGCCCGGTACGGATTGCTGTAAGCATCAACCTCCAAAAAATGCAAGCGCCGATACCAATAGTTGCCCACCACGCCGCCAAAAGCTTTGCGTAGCAAAGGCTCAGAGCTGTGTCGCATTTGTAGGGGGTTACAGATGCCTATTTTTAGCAAACGTCTTTCATTGGCTTTGGCTATGCCGGGAAGGTCTGTAAGTTTCATCTGCGCGAGGTAATCGTCAATATTATGGGGAGTAATTTCTATAAGCCCGTTCGGTTTTTGCAGTTCCGTACCCAGTTTTGCCAAAAAGGTGTTGGCGGCAATACCGATACTGCATTTTACAAATGCCCCGCAGGTTTTCGCAAGATCTTGTTTGATGGTTTTTGCCAACGCTGTCAGGTCAGGATAAATATATTTATAGCTGCTCATGTCCATCACCGCTTCGTCAATGCTTTTTGCCGTAGTTTCTTTGCAATAGCTTAGCAGTACATTCATGATCTTAAGATGATATTGCCGATAAATAAACGGACGAGCTACTACAGGTATCAGTTGCGGGCAAAGAATTTTACAATCAGGTAAGCGCATTCCTGTTTTGATACCATATCGTTTTGCTTCTACTGAAGGCGCTATTACACAAGCGTAGTGACTGGGATGCGTTATCACACCAATCGGTTTGCCGCGTAGCTCTTCATGTTCCTGCTGCTCGCAGCTGGCAAAGAAACTGTTCATGTCCACATATATCTTGGAGGAATAAATATTATTTGTCATTATTAATGCCTTTTTATTATTACTAATAATAATAAATTTGTTTGAAAAGTATTTTTTTGTAAAATAATTCATACAAAAAGTAAAGTTTGTTTTACGTTTGTAAAAAATAATTTATGAATGCTTCTATTCTTTTGCCGCATTATTACCGAAAAATAGGCTGGTTTATTTTAGTCTCAGGAATGCTATTGGGTATACTTGCACTAAGCGGTTATGAGCCTGCTTTGTTGAATGCGAAAGTTTTTTCTTTTGTAAGTTCAGAGTTGTTTGGTCCTTCCCATTATTTCCAATTTGTTCAAGCTAATTTGCTACTCTCGTTGTCTGCGGTTCTTTTTATAGCAGGAGGGTTATTTATAGGTTTTTCAAAAGAAAAAATTGAAGATGAGTTTATTGCGTCCATAAGATTATCTTCTTTGAAATGGGCTGTAATTATTCATTATCTGCTATTGTTATCGGCGTTTCTTTTTATTTACGGTACTGCGTTTTTGACGGTGATGCTCCTCAATATGTTTACAACTTTGATTATTTATATCGCCCGATATTATTATCTCTGTTACAAGTATTCTAAAACGAACATTGCATGAAGAATACGATAAAAGTGGAGCGTGCCATTAAAGAGTTAACCCAGGAAGAATTAGCAAAACTGGTAGCAGTAAGCAGACAAACTATTAACGCAATGGAAGCTAATAAATACATTCCTTCGACTGCACTTGCCCTAAAAATAGCGCGCGTATTTGGGAAGCCGGTAGAAGATATTTTTATATTGGAGGAACATGATTGAGCAGATAAATAATTTTCTTCAAAACAATTTGTAGTTTGTTTTCTTAGTTTATATAAACATGATACGGGCAACCTTATTGTTTTTATTTTTTACATGGGTCACCTCCTTATATGCATCGGCACAGCATGCAGATTGTTGGAAAGACTTTGCCCAAAGCCTGGAAACAAAAGATTCTTCAATGATCAGGAAAGCTTGTGAAAAGCTCATTATTGAAGAAGGAATAGAGTTAAGGATATTGTTGTCTGTTCTTTACTCAAAGAAAAATTTGTTTACAAGTGAAGCCGTCCCTTTTATCATCGAACATTATAACGACTATAAACGTTCATTCTTTCAAAATAAAAAACGATTTTATCAAATTGACAGCTTATATACAGATGCTTATATTTTTCATAGAAATAGGAAGATTGGAAAAGAGAAGATATTAAAAAACTATGAGCAGGAGCCGCTTTTAAAATACAATCATAGAGTGGTGAAGAAATATGAAAAGTTCCAAAATGACTATCGTTATTATTCCTATTTGGTTAGCTGGCTGCAACACCCGGAGAAAACGGAAGATGAAATAATTGTTGCTTTTCTACGTGGCAAAGGCATTGTGATGGATAGCCTGCCCACATTTCAGACATTGTCTTCGATGCAGCAATCTTTTACAGCATCCGCGAGTAATTTTTTTGATACCGGTGTGCAAAAATCGCTTACTTATTATCGTGTGCGCGCTAAAGAATATGAAAAGCAGCGACAGTATATAAAGTCTCTGGATTATATCGATTCTATTGCGATTAATTTCCCCAACTTATATGAAAATGACTTTGAAAAAGCGAGGCGACTGGCGATGAAGCAAAAGATGCAAGCATATTATTTACATTTTCTAAAAATGGATAGAGGAAAATCGGTGGCAATATCCTATTACAAAGACACAGTTCCCACATTTGGCCGCAGCAAAGAAGACGCGACTTTTGCAAAGAACCTTTTGAAAAATATTGATTTTTCTCCGCTGTCGGGTGCGCAACTACCGTTGATTAATTATGATCTGTTGCTATTGAGTAATAGATATGCTGAGTTGCACAATTTCGGTTCAAACATTTCCTATCCCAAAAATACATTGGGCAATTTTACAGAAAATAAAGGACGGAAATGTAACCTGTATATAAGCTATGTGGAAGAATCGTTTAATTCATATCCTTGCGCCATTAATTTTCTGCTACGCGACGCAGAGGATTGGAATAATGAGATTAATAGCAACTATGGTTATATAAACTTGCATTTGCTCCAATACAACGCGAATGGGCAAAGAGTAAGCGATTCTGTTTTTGAATTGTTTAATAGAGTAAATACCCGTCTTGTAAAACTTGGTATTAATGATCTCGAAATTTACTGCTGGACGCAAGACTATTACCATACTGCTATAAAAAAACTTCCAAGCACTTATGGCTGGCAAATGGGTAAGGGGAATTTTGATGAAAAAATAATTATCAATACCACCACCACAGAAAACAGAAATAAAAAGTTCCTGTTGCCTTTCGAATTTATAAAGTAAATCCGATCAGTCTTCATCTTCATCATCTCCGCCATCGTGTTTGTCCACGGGTTTAGAGTCTTTTACGGCAGCTACAAATTCTTTAGCGGGTTTAAAGGCGGGGATATGATGCTCTGGAATTTCCACCGCGATATTCTTCTTAATATTTCTGCCGATTTTAGCGGCTCTTTTTTTCAGAATAAAACTGCCAAAGCCACGCACATATACAGGTTCTCCTTCGATCAGCGAATGTTTCACTTCCTTGAAAAAAGCTTCAAGCGTTACCAATATATCCACCTTGGGAATGCCTGTTTTTTCAGCTATGCTGTTTACTACATCTGCCTTTCTCATAATGTATTTTTTTAGGGATGGTTTTTTGTTTTAGTTAACTGCTTTGATTATAAAACTGTACCCAATAAAAAACTGTACCAATCTGTTCAGGCAGTTTTTTTTACTTCATCTTGTTATGCACAAATCGCTGTTTCTGAATCCTGTAAAGTACTTTTGCGTAAAATTTTTTGTCGGGTGGTCAAAAATAAAAGAAAAGTTGTAGCTATTTGGTTGTTAATCGGAGTTTTTATGATAATGGTACAAGTGCTGCTGGGCGGCGTTACCAGGCTCACTGGCTCCGGACTTTCCATTACGGAATGGAAGCCCATCATGGGTGCATTGCCGCCTTTAAGTCATGAAGAATGGAATAAGGCTTTTGAAGGTTATAAGCAAATTGCCCAATACCAATATCTCAACAGTCATTTTACTTTATCCGATTTTAAATTCATCTTTTTTTGGGAGTGGTTTCACAGGTTGTGGGCAAGGATGCTGGGCGTTGTATTCGCTATCGGGTTCGTGTATTTTTTGCTAAGGAAATATTTCGATAAGGAAATGGTAGTGCCTTTTATCATCTTGTTTTTGCTGGGTGCTATGCAAGGCTTAATCGGGTGGATCATGGTGCAAAGCGGGCTTAATGAGAGTGATCTTTATGTAAACCATATCAAGCTGGCCATTCATTTTATTTCCGCACTCATTTTGCTTTGCTATACGCTTTGGTTTGCGTTAAAACTGCTTGTTCCTCCATCGCAACTTATTATAAATAAGAAACTGAACTCCGCAATTATTCTTACTATTATCTTACTTTCCGTGCAGCTTTTTTATGGCGCTTTTATGGCAGGTTTAAAAGCTGCGCCCAGCGTGCCTACCTGGCCTTTGATGAACGGAGATTGGATACCGCCAACCTTCCCAGACGCAAGCTGGATCAATAATGCGATCAATGTACAATTCATACACCGCCAATTGGCTTACGTACTTTTTACAGTAGTGCTATTTTTAGGTGGCGCCCTTTATAGAAACGCGGCAAAAGGAGAAAGTCGTCTGCTGAAGCGCTTTTCTGTCTATACTGTTTTATTAGTGGTCTTGCAGGTGGTGTTGGGAATTTCCACAATTTTAGTAGCCCCCAAAATGGGTTTGCAAAAATTTGGCAGCTACGAAATGCTGGCAGAAGCGCATCAGTTAATCGCCATGTTATTGCTGTGTTCTCTTGTGGTAGATATTTATCTGGTGCGTAGCAGCGCTGCACATCCTGTTTCGTAAAGGGAAAATAGCTATCTTTCTGCTACCTATGAGTAAAATTCTTGGTGGTTTATACAGGTTTTTACCCGTGCAGTTATTTTTATTGCACTTCCGGAAGTACGAATTGATGCTTACTTTCTGGCTGGTCTTGTTTCTTACCGTTTCTGGTCATTTTGCAACGCATTTTGGCGCCGCTACACTTTTTGCCGCACCTGAGTATTTGGGAAATATCAACTTTCTGAGCATGTTTCTTTTAGGCTGCGCGACGGCTATTTTTATAATGGCTTGGAACATTACTACCTTCATTATTCACAGTCAGCGGCTTCCTTTTCTGGGCGCTGTAAGGCAATCTTTTCTTAACTATTGTATCAACAACTCACTGCTGCCTATTCTGTATTTTGTTTTTTATTCCTTCTTTTCGGTACGTTATCAATGGGTAAATGAAAAGACCGGTTTTAGCAGGATCTTGATATTGCAATTGGGTTTTTATCTGGGCGTAGTGCTTATTTTGCTAAGTTCATTTCTTTATTTTTTCAGAGTAGGCCGCGATCTTTTTAAAGTAGTGCTTGCAAAAATTACCAATCCCTCCCTGATCCGGGAAATTGTACCTTATGATTCTCTGGACCGCGAAACAGGTATTGTAAAAGCGGAGACTTACCTGTCTTATGATTTAAAGATTGAGAAGATTAATGACCTGAAAGCCTACCATCCGCGGGTGCTTATTACGGTATTGCGCCGCCATCACCGCAATGCCGTTACTGCCACTTTTTTCTCTTTGCTGGTACTGATTATTTTGGGAATATTTATGGATCAGCCGAAACTGAGGATACCCGCAGGCGCTGGTTTTTTACTGCTTTTTTCAGTGGTAATGAGCTTGGTGGGCGCTATGAAATATTTTTTGAAAACATGGGAACTGGTAGGCTGGTTACTTATCGGATTCGTTTTTTCACTTCTGGTAAAATTTTCCTTAATCAATTTAGGCAGTATTGCTTATGGACTGGATTATGAAAAAAAGGAACAACAGCCCAGCTATACGTATGAAGCATTAAAAAAGCAATTTACACCGCAGCTTTATGAACGTGATAAGATCTATGAGCAGTTGCGCCTTGCAAACTGGCTGCATCAAAAAAAAGATTCATCGCAAAAAAAGACGCTGATATTGCTGGCGGTAAGCGGTGGCGGATCGCGTTCCGCATATTGGTCGTTTCGTTCGTTGCAATATTTAGACAGCCTTTCCCAAGGTGTGCTGTTCCGAAATACAGCTGTGCTGACGGGCGCATCCGGCGGTATGCTGGGCGCTGCCTACTGGCATAGTTTGCATACAGCAGCGTTGAAAGACACAACGCTTCCTCTTTATTTAAAATCCTATCAGGACAATATGGGAAAAGACTTGCTAAACGCCATAATCTTTTCTTTTGCAAGCGTGGATTTCATTTCTCCCTTTAATAAAATTGCCGTAGCAGGACATTCTTACAATCGCGACCGCGGCTACGCGATGGAGCAGGAAATGGTGCGGAATACTCATGGAATTATGGATAAAAGCATTGGCGATGACTGTGAGCTGGCGGCAAAAGGATTGATACCGAATATGATCATAAACGGTACGGTAATCAACGACGGAAGGAAAATCATGATTTCTTCGCAGCCGATTAGCTATTTGATGCAGCCGGTGCTTACGCTCAACGATAGCTTTAATCCCCCGATAGACGCTATTGATTTTACCCAGTTTTTTCATGCACAAAAACCGGAACAGCTGCGTCTCACCACAGCATTGCGCATGAATGCGACCTTTCCGTATGTGCTGCCCGTAGTAAAATTGCCAAGCATACCACAAATGGATATAATGGATGCCGGCCTGCGGGATAATTTTGGAATGGAAGTCATTGCAAGATATCTTACAGTACATAAGGAATGGCTGCAAAAAAATGTAAGCAGGGTAGTGGTGCTGCAAATACGCGATACCAAGGAATACAGCGTATTTCCCTTTACCAATCAAAACTCCTTAGGCGCCATGCTTACCGATCCGCTGTTTGTGATCCATAATAAATGGGAACCTTTTCAATCCTATTCGCAAAGCTATCTTAAAGATCTGTTGCCGTCTATGCACGATAAGCTGCGTTTTATTACGCTTACGTACATTCCTTTTGAAACGGATAAATCGGCGAGCCTTAATTTTCATATTACACAGCGTGAGAAAGACGATATTTATAAGTCGATTCGTAATCCGCAAAATGAAACAGAAATAAAAAGATTCTTATCATTGATTCAATAATTTCAACCCGTTTTTATGCAAACATTGTTGTTTCATGTCAATTCATTTCTCACAGGCGGTATTGAAAAAATACTATTGGAAATTTTAAAAGGACTGGATCCGAAACGTTATCGTATAAAACTTTCCATAGCTTTTAATATGGGCGAGCAGGAGCTGTTGAAACCTCAAATTCCTTCCTATGTTGAGGTGAATTATTTGTTGGAGCATTATATCTTAACCACTCCACATAAAAACAAAAAGACCGGACAAACAAATACACTGGAGAAAGCGCTTTCCGAAATGGTATTACCCTCGGTTCAGAAAATAGTGAAACGTAATAAGTTGAAAAAAATACTTCACGATGTGGATGTTGTTATAGACTTTGATACTACGCTGGCGCCCTTATATAAACTGTTTGCACATAAAAAATCCATAGCGTACTGCCATTTTGGTTTTGATAATATCTGGAAGGGAAAAAGAAGAAAATTGGATAAACTCGCCATGCGTCTCAGCCATTATGATAAGTTGGTGATGCTTTGTGATGAAATGAAAGAAGATGCTGCGAAAATGTATCCTGTGCTGATGCCGAAACTGGTAAGAATTTATAACGCCCTTGATTTAGAAACCATACGTGATTTAAGTAATGAATCTGTAGAAATTCCTGACGAGTTTCTCAAACACGGGTATTTTATAAGTGTAGGAAGATTGCATGAAGCACAAAAAGACTTTACTACGTTGCTTAAAGCTTATAAAACAGCGAGAGCCCGATATGGTGTGAAAGAGCACTTGATAATTGTAGGAAAAGGCGGTGATAAAATCGCATTGGAAACACTCGCGAAAGATTTGGAAATTGCAGAAAAAGTACTGTTTACAGGCTTGCAAAAGAATCCCTACAAGTGGATGCACAATGCAAAACTGTTTTTGTTTAGTTCTAAATATGAAGGTTTGCCAACTGTACTGATAGAAGCCCATGCTTTAGGTTTGCCAATCGTTGCTACAAAAACTCCTACAGGTGTAACCGAACTTTTAATGAATGGTAAAACAGGAACTTTAGTGGCTGTAGGCGACGAGGATGAAATGGCAATTGCGATTAAGGAATTATCGGCTGATCCGGCATTGCAGCAACAATATAAAATTAAAGCAGCTGAGTTGCTGAAACAATTTGAGATCGGATATATGGTACCGAAGTTGGAGGAGTTATTTTAAAAGGTTATCGTTTGATAAAACTACTATTTAATAATTCATTCTTATACGTAAAAGCCTGAATGTAGTACATGCCTAATGGTAATGATTGTATATTGAGTATATCTGCATCATAACATTCACTGACTTTTTTTCCTTCGTTATTGTAGATTGCAATGTTCATGAATTTATATGGAAATTGTAAACTGCTTGATGTCGGATTTGGATAGACTGCAAAGATGTTATTTTTAATATCCATGACATTTGATGGATCTGGTCCTAATTTAACTAACCAGAAATCAACACCTCCATGATTCCCTGTAACATCACCATCATTAGAAGCAGTATATCCCATTACTATATATCCTCCATCATCTGTAACATCCAATGCTTTCGCTATTTCACTATTAGAACCACCTAATGTTTTTTGCCATAAAAAATTTCCGGAAGAGTCAAGTTTTACCAGCCAATAATCGTCACTGCCATGATTTTTGCCATTGATATCTTGATCATTTCCTCGGGTGTAACCACCTATACAATACCCTCGATCTGCTGTTTGATGGATGAAAAATGGAAAATCGTCAGCGCTACTGCCCAATGTTTTTTCCCATTGTAAATTTGCGTTTTTGTCTAATTTTATAACATGGTAATCCACATAAGGAGAAACTGTAAATTTAGTAGCGGCAATAATAAATCCCATATCCGAAGTTTGTTCTACATATTGCCCAGTTTCACGATCTCCGGTTGTAGTGCTTAGCAACTTTCCCCATTCTTTATTACCTACAGAATCTATCTTTAATAACCATCCGTTACTAACAACATTTCCTATTAAATCACCATCGGTGGAATTTGTCTCTCCTATGGTAACATATCCTCCATCATTGGTTTGAAATACAGAATAACACATGTCATACATGGAGCCACCATAAGTCTTTTGCCACAATAAACTTCCGGTAGAATCAATTTTTATAAGCCAATAGTCATAATTCCCATGCGAGCCCATTACATCACCATTGTTGGAGAAAACACCTCCGGCAATCAAGAAGCAATTATCACGTGTCTGAATAATCTGATTGGGGAAATCTTCACTTGAGCCACCATAACATTTCTGCCATAATAATGTGCCGACAGAATCAATTTTAATTACCCAAAAATCATTTGCTCCATGATTGCCTGACACCTGTCCATCGTTAGATGAGGTCGTGCCTACAACTACATAGCCATTATCGTTTGTTTGAACTACATCCATTGCAAATTCATAACCAGAACCGCCGTATGAATGCTGCCATTTTATATTCCCCAATGCATCTGATTTTACAACCCAATAGTCCGAATGTCCATGATTACCACTAACATCGTGATCATTGGAATTTGATTGTCCGACAACTATGTAACCTCCATCTCTAGTCTGTCGGCAATTCATTCCTGTATCATCTGTACTGCCGCCTAATGTTTTCTGCCAGGTAATAGCAGGTGCTTGTGCAAGAGAAAAATTATAAAAGAGAAAAGCTAAAAGTGATAAGATCGCAAACTTCATATTAAAAATATTTAAGTAAAAATAAAATTTTACTTAATTAAAATGAATTCATTTCCACTAAAAAGCCTCAAACAATTTACGTTTGAGGCTTTTATAATTTTTAATAAGATACTTTTAATCCAATGCTTTTGCGTCTTCAATCAGCACGCTTGCTTTATTATTAAGTACTTCTACAAAACCACCCGTGATTTCAAAAGTTTCTACATTATTATTGCCTTTATCCTTCAGTACTTTCATTTTTCCTTTTCCTAATGCTGCAATAATAGGAGCGTGGTTGTCCAGTATTTCAAACGAGCCTTCTACGCCGGGCAGCTGTATGCCGTAAACGGCTCCGCTGTATATTTTATGTTCGGGTGTTAAGATGTCTAATTGCATATTCAAATAAATAGGCTAATGAGCTAATTATAAATTAATTCTTCGCTTGTTCCATCAGTTTTTTACCCTTTGCCATTGCATCGTCAATAGTACCGACGAGGTTAAACGCTGCTTCAGGGTATTCATCCACTTCACCGTCCATGATCATGTTAAAGCCACGGATGGTCTCTTCGATCGGTACGAGTACCCCTTTCAGACCGGTAAACTGCTCTGCCACGTGGAAAGGCTGCGACAGGAAGCGCTGTACCTTACGCGCACGCGCTACAGTTTGTTTATCTTCTTCGCTCAGTTCATCCATACCAAGGATGGCGATGATGTCCTGCAGTTCTTTATAACGTTGTAAAATCAGTTTCACACGATTGGCACAATCATAATGTTGTGCACCTACGATAGCCGGAGTAAGGATACGAGAGGTAGAATCCAACGGATCTACTGCAGGATAAATACCCAGATCCGCGATTTTACGGGAAAGTACCGTGGTAGCATCCAAGTGGGCAAATGTAGTTGCCGGCGCCGGGTCGGTAAGGTCATCCGCTGGTACGTAAACCGCTTGTACAGATGTGATAGAGCCAGATTTGGTAGAAGTGATACGCTCCTGCATCAAACCCATTTCGGTAGCAAGTGTAGGCTGATAACCCACCGCAGATGGCATACGACCTAAAAGTGCTGATACCTCAGAACCTGCCTGTGTGAAACGGAAGATATTATCTACGAAGAACAGGATGTCACGACCTTTTCCTTGCCCGTCGCCATCACGGAAATATTCCGCCATGGTAAGACCGGAAAGCGCTACACGGGCACGTGCTCCGGGAGGCTCATTCATCTGGCCGAATACGAAAGTTGCTTTACTTTCTTTAAGTTCTTCAGTGTTTACAGCGGAAAGATCCCATCCGCCTTCTTCCATACTGTGTTTGAATTTTTCTCCATATTTCACGATGCCTGCTTCAATCATTTCACGCATCAAATCATTACCTTCACGGGTACGCTCGCCCACGCCGGCAAATACGGAAAGACCTCCATGTCCTTTTGCGATATTGTTAATCAACTCCTGGATCAATACCGTTTTACCAACACCCGCACCACCAAACAAACCGATCTTACCACCTTTTGCATAAGGCTCAATCAGGTCGATTACTTTAATACCGGTGAAAAGCACTTCCGTGGCTGTAGAAAGATCTTCAAATTTTGGCGGCTTGGCATGTATCGGACGCCCGTTGGTTTTATCCGGCTGGGGAAGCCCGTCAATCGCATCACCTGTTACGTTGAACAGACGACCGTTGATCTGATCGCCGGTGGGCATGGCAATTGCTTTACCCGTATCTACCACATCCATGCCGCGCACCAAACCTTCAGTACCGTCCATGGCTACAGTACGTACGCTGTCTTCACCAAGATGTTGTTGTACTTCGAGGATGAGTTTATCGCCGTTTTCGCGAGTCAGCTCAAGCGCGTTATAGATTTCCGGAAGTTTGTTATCGCCCGAAAAATGTACGTCCACTACCGGACCGATAATTTGTTTGATTTTACCAACGTTTGGCATATTGTAAATTCAGAATTTAAAAGTAAAAAGGTAAAAAAGGATGCAGGGAAATATTATTGATTCCATTAACCCTTTATCAAATTTTGCGCAAAGGTAAGAGTAGAAGGTGAAAAAGCAAAGAACAATATCTGGAGAAATGATTTCTTTTTTAACGGATGTGAATAACCTTGGAAAGAGAAAAAGTCCCACGCATGAAATTTCATTTAGAAAATGAATCCTACATTTGCGCCGCATGAATTTGCAGGTTTTGCAGGATTTTTACGCAAATGATGAACGCTTAAAAAAAATAGCGGCTGATCTTTCTTTGCCCCAACCTTTCCAACGGCTGTTTTTTCAAAATCTTTCGGGCTCTTCTGTCAATTTTATAGCTACGGCTCTTTGGCAGCTTTCGGAGGTGAATCATGTTTTCATCCTTAATGACCGTGAAGAAGCGGCGTATTTTCATAATGATATGGAGCATCTTACCAAAGCGCTCGATATTTGCTACTTCCCAGACAGCTTTAAAAAAACAGGTGTAGTAAGCGAGCTCAACAGCAGCCACATTATGCTCCGCACCGAAGCGCTGACTAAATTTTCCGGCGATAAAACACATAAAAAAGTATTAGTTACTTACCCTGAAGCGCTGTTTGAAAAAGTGGTGAATCCCAATACGCTTTCAAGCAATACCATACAGATAAAAGTAGGTGAACAACTGAACGTGGACCAATTGATGGAAAGCTTTATAGGCTTAGGTTTCCGGCGGAAAGATTTTGTATATGAACCCGGACAGTTTGCTATGCGCGGCGGTATTCTCGATATTTATTCCTTTGGTAATGAACATCCGTACCGTATAGAATTGTTTGGTAACGAAGTGGACAGCATCCGCATTTTCAATCCGGAGACTCAGCTCTCTGAACGGAAATTGATGGCTGTTTCCATCTTGCCGAATGTGGAAGTGAAATTTGAATCCCGGGAGAAGATTTCCTTGCTGGATTATCTGCCTGCCAATACGGTTATCTGGGCGAAGGATTTTGAATTTGTGATCGGGCGCATGGAGAAATTTAAAAACGATTTGCCGGAAAAAATTGAGATCGGAACAGTAGCCGTAGATCACGAAGAAGAATGGCTGAAAGAATTGACCGGTGCCGATTTTGAGGAATTAACTGAATGGAAACGGAAATTACAGGAAAGACATTTGATTCGTTTTTTACCGGTAACGGATGATAAACAAAGGACAGAAACGGTTATTGAATTTCATACAGCCGCGCAGCCTGTTTTCAACCGTCAGTTTGATTTATTGATAAAAGACCTTCAAAAGAACATAGCTCAGGGATATACACCTTACATCTTTGCTGAAAATCCCAAACAGTTAGAGCGGCTTCGCAGCATTTTTGAAGATCTGAAAGCGGAGATTGAATTTGTTGCCATTCCCACACCGATCAGTCATGGTTTTATAGATCACGATAAAAAAATCATTTGCTATACCGATCATCAGATCTTTCAGCGCTATCACAAATACAAAGTTAAACAGGCTTACACTCGTGGAAAAGCTATTACCATGCGTGCCCTGCGTGAATTACAGCCCGGAGATTTTGTAACACACATCGACCACGGAGTAGGCGTTTACAGCGGTTTGCAAAAGATAGAAGTGAATGGAAATATGCAGGAAGCAATCCGCATTATTTACAGGGATAATGATGTGTTGTATGTGAACATAAACTCGCTGCACAAAATCAGTAAATACACCGGCAAGGAAGGCACCACGCCAAAAGTGAACAAGCTTGGAAGCGATGCCTGGGAAAAATTAAAGAACAAAACAAAAAAACATGTAAAGGATATTGCCGCGGATCTTATAAAGTTATATGCCAAGCGAAAAGCGTCTCAAGGCTTTGCATTTACCACAGACAGTTATTTGCAAACAGAGCTTGAAGCTTCTTTTTTTTATGAAGACACGCCAGACCAAAGCAAGGCTACCGCTGATGTAAAACGTGATATGGAACAACCTTCACCTATGGACAGGCTGGTGTGCGGAGATGTGGGTTTTGGTAAGACAGAAGTGGCGATACGCGCGGCTTTTAAAGCTGTTGGCGATAGTAAGCAGGTAGCGGTGCTGGTGCCCACAACCATACTCGCTTATCAACATTTTCAGACATTTTCAGAACGGTTAAAAGACTTTCCCGCCAATGTAGATTATCTCAATCGTTTCAAATCTTCCAAAGAAAAAAAGGAGACACTGAAGCGATTGGAAGAAGGGAAAATTGATATTGTTATCGGTACGCATGCTTTGCTAAGTAAAGATGTGAAATTTAAAGATCTGGGGTTATTGATAATTGATGAAGAACAAAAATTTGGTGTAGCCTCTAAAGAAAAACTACGTGAGCTGCGGGCCAATGTAGATACACTCACTCTTACGGCAACACCGATTCCACGTACGTTGCAGTTTTCATTGATGAACGCGCGCGACCTGAGCATTATGAATACGCCGCCACCCAACCGCCAGCCGGTGCATACGGAAGTAGCGGGCTTTGATGAGAAGCTGATACAGGAAGCGATTTACTATGAAACGGAACGTGGTGGACAAGTTTATTTTATTCATAACCGGGTACAGAGCCTTCCGGATATGGTAACACTTTTGCGTACACTTTGCCCTGATCTGGAAATAGGCATGGCGCATGGACAAATGGAAGGACATAAACTTGAACAAGCACTTTTTGACTTCATTTCGCATAAGTACGATGTGCTTTGCTGCACCAATATTGTGGAAAGCGGCGTGGACATTCCTAATGCGAATACCATTATCATCAACAATGCACATCAGTTTGGGCTTAGCGATCTGCATCAGCTTCGCGGCAGAGTAGGGCGTAGCAATAAGAAAGCATTTTGCTATTTACTGGCGCCATCTATGATTACGTTGCCCAATGACAGTCGCAAACGTTTACAGACTTTAGAACAATTTAATGAGCTGGGGAGCGGTTTTCAAATAGCCATGCGTGATTTGGATATTCGTGGTGCAGGAAACTTGCTTGGTGGTGAACAAAGCGGTTTTATTGCTGAGATCGGTTTTGAAATGTATCAGAAAATTTTGAACGAAGCGATACGGGAACTGAAAACAACCGATTTCAAAGAGGTATTTAAAGAAGAACTGGAACGCAAAAATGATTTTGTAAACGACTGTACCATAGATACCGATCTGGAAATTTTGATTCCGGATGAATATATTGAAAACATCACAGAAAGGCTTGCTCTTTATCAGCAGCTGGATGAAGTAGCCAATGAAACGGAATTGCAACTTTTTATAGAAGAGCTAAAAGACCGTTTTGGGCCGCCGCCGTCGCAGGTAGAGGAGTTATTTACAACGATTCGCTGCCGCTGGATGGCAGAGCAACTGGGATTTGAAAAACTGATTCTGAAGAATGAACAGTTGCGACTGTATTTTGTAAGCAATCCTGAATCTCCGTATTTCGAATCTGTCGTATTCAACCATATTCTGCGATACATACAGACACAAACGAATAATACGCGCCTGAAACAAGTGGGCAAGAATTTTCTGCTGATAGCGGAGCGCATAAAGGATATGGCGCAAGTTCACTGGTTTCTGGAAGGTATGGTGATGAAGAATTAATAAATCCCTTTCTTCTTTCTCAAATGATGATTATTTAATTAAGTTTGTTTCTTAATTCACTTTTACACTTATTTTTTGTGAGTAAGATTCGTATCGTAGTAGCGGATGACCATCATATTTTATTAGACGGACTTCGGGCGTTGCTTCAAAAACAAAAAGACGTAGAGATTGTCGGACTGTATAACAACGGCCGGCAGGTATATGAAGCGCTTAACAGTCTTGATGTGGATGTGGCATTGCTGGATATCAACATGCCGGAAATGGATGGGCATGAACTTACACTTAAAATCAAGAAAGAATACCCGCATATCAATGTCATTATTCTTTCCATGCACGATGACGCCGGGCATATTATTGAGCTGATAGACGCAGGCGCATCTGGGTATTTATTGAAAAACGTTACCGATAAAGAATTGCTCGACGCTATAAAAACCGTAGCTTCAGGCAGGCTTTATTTTTCGGCCGAAGTTTCTGAAAAGATTACAGCCGTAGCCATGCAGCAGCAACGGAAAACAGATGAAGTGCCGGAAATAAAACTTACCGATCGGGAACTTGAAATATTAAAACTGATTTCCAAAGAATACAGCAATGCACAAATTGCTGAAACCCTTTTCATAAGCGAACGCACTGTAGAAACTCACCGCAAGAATATGCTGCGAAAAACCAATAATAAAACCATCCTGGGCTTGCTGAAATATGCTATCGAAAACCAAATTATTTAATTGGTTTCACAAAATAGGTATCCGTACTGGCACGGATGAAAATATACCCACTGGCACGGATAAATTTTCTCTTTATTCATTAATTATATTTGTAACTCTTAGGACAGTGACCTATTTACCCCAACAATTGCAAACGCTGTCTCTAATGTTAGAGGTTGGATTTTTTTAGCGAGGCTTTTCAAAGCTTCGCTTTATTGTATCTGTTTTTTGTCTTTCCAATTCCACCACTTCAGTTTTTCAAGGTCTTGTTTGTTTACTGGTGTTTCAGCGAAATACACAGCGCATCTGAATATATACAGCAGGCACCTGTCCTGAATGCAACCGGCAAATCGGTTTGAATCGTCGTAAAGCGTTTCCGGGTTTTTGCCTTTCAGGTCGTCAATATGTTGAATGCCGATGTTGTATAAATCTGTCGCGATGGATTTTCCAACTCCCGGAATTGCGGTCAACGCTTTTATAGTTTGTATAGCGGTCATTATTTCTACAGCGCAAAATTATAGGTGATGCTTGGTAAAATCGGGAAGATGGAAACCTGTTTTACTTTCAGTTCTAAACCTTGCGTAGTGTTGCCGCGGGAATCCACATACAGGAAATAAGGATTTTGCCGGCTGTACACATTATAGATGGAAAACGTCCAGCTTCCGCGCAGTCCTTTTTGTTTCTGAGGTTTGGGTGTATAAGTGGCAGCAAGATCTAAACGGTGGTATGGAAACAAACGATAAGCATTCAGCTTGCTGTATTCAGGCACCAATTGCTGCTCTACAAAATAATAACTGGTAGGAAGCGTAATGGCATTGCCCGATCCATAAATAAACACAGCGGAGAAAGTCCATTTTTTGCTGTGCTCATAAGTGGCGACGATGGAGAGATCGTGTCGGCGGTCATATTTCGCGGGATAGCGTTCTCCGTTATTAAGGTCGGGAAATTTGCGATACGTCCAGGAAAGCGTATAGCCGATCCAGCCGGTAAATTTTCCTTTGGTTTTGTTTATGAAAAACTCAGCGCCGTAAGCCTCTCCATTGCCAAAAACATAATCCAGTTCCTGATCGCGTGTGAGATTGGTAGGTGTATATCCTTGCCGGTATTCGATCTGGTTCTTCATTTTCTTATAGTAAACTTCTACGTTGGTTTGCAGTTTATTGTCCAGCAGGTTTTGAAAGTAGCCGAGCGAATATTGCCATGCAGCTTGCGGTTTTACATAATAGGTGCTTGGCACCCAAAGATCGGTTGGCAAAGTAGTTCCGTTGTTCGTTATTAAATGAATGTATTGATAAGAACGAACGGCACTCGCTTTTACAGAGGATGCGTCTGAAATTCTGAAACGCAGGTTCAGCCTCGGTTCCGGGCCGCCATAAGATTTTACTACCTGACCATTTGAATAATAAGTACTGTCCGTTTTTTGCTCATTAAGATCGTAAGTGTAGTGTGTGTAAGGCCCTGTTTGTGCAAAGAAAGAATAACGCAAGCCTGCAGTTACCTTCAGCACTTTACCAATATCAAATTCATCAGAAACATATACTCCTGCTTCGTGCGCATATTTTATAAGCGTGTTGTCGGGTTTAAAATCCACATCTCCGCTGTTGCCGGATACCTGATTGGGAATGAACTTATGATAGGTATAATTAAATCCTGTTTTGATGTGATGATTGTTTCCTGCGTAATAATCAAAATCGGCTTTGCCGTTCCAGTCTTTTATACCCGAAGACATTTTTATAGCAAAGTCACTTTGCTCGCCACCAAATTCAAAACGGTAATCATTATAAATAGCCGATACATTCATAAACAAACGGTCGCTGAAAAGATGGTTGTAACGCAACGTAGCAGTAGAATTGCCCCAGGGAATGTTGGCATTGAAATCACTCTCCGCACTTTTGAAAGTAAATTTATCACGACCAAAATAACCGCTTAAGTACAGATGATCTTTTTTGCCAAGCGTATAGTTAGCTTTAAGATTGGCATCGTAGAAATAGTAGCCTGAACCAGAAAAACTCCCTTTGGCAAAGGGTTTCAGCAATACGTCAATATACGTTCTTCTTCCGGAAAGTATAAAAGATCCTTTGTTTTTTTGGATAGGGCCTTCGATTGTAAGGCGTGATGCAATCAACCCAATTCCGCCTTGTGCGTGGTATTCTTTGTTGTTGCCTTCTTTCATAGATACATCTACCACAGATGAAAGCCTGCCACCATATTGCGCAGGCATGCTTCCTTTGATAAGTGTGATATTTTTTACAGCGTCGGAATTAAAAACCGAAAAGAAACCGAATAAATGCCCGGGGTTATAAACCACTGCGTCATCCAATAATATCAGGTTTTGATCCGGTCCGCCGCCACGCACATAAAAACCTGAATTGCCTTCTCCGGCAGATTGTACACCCGGCATAAGCTGCAATGCTTTTAAAATATCCACTTCACCAAAAAGTACCGGCAGTTTTTTGATAGTGGCTACAGATAATGAAAGCGTACCCATATCTGTAGATTGCACGTTATCATCTTCTTTTTTGGCTCTTACTTCTACTTCCTGATTGACCGCGATATTCTTCATTTGCGCATTGAACGTCCGGCTTTCTATAAGCTGCATTTGCTCCATCACATTATCATAGCCTGCGTAATTGTAAATAATGGTGTAGCTGCCCTGAGGAACGGTAAGCGAATAAAAACCGTAGGTGTTAGTTTGCACAGCAAGGCTTAGTTCCTGCACAAAAATATTAGCATTGATAAGCGCCTCCCCTGTTTCCTGATCTTTTACATAGCCGCTCAGCGTTACTTTTTTTTGCGCGTTTACAGCAAGGCTGATGCTTGTAAAAAGAAGCAGGAATAGAGGTTTGAGAAGTTTCATGGAATTTATGAAAGGAGTTATTTTAGAGTATCTGTTACTTCACCGCAAGTAAGCATCTTCTTGCCGAAGTAGGGGTTTTGAATTTTTTCTTCATTGCTCAGCCAGTAAGCGCCTTTGTCATCAAAAGCCATCGGGCAGTATTGACGGTACACACCTGCGTTTTTCAAATTCGCTTCTTTGATAAGTGTATATACGGCATCTGATACTTTTTCAAATGGAATGCGTTGTTTTTCTACATCTGCTTTGCCGGTAACAATTTCGCCCGCTTTTGTTTTTATTTCTTTGGTATAGGTATAAAGAATGTGTGTAGTATCTTTTATAAAATGCTCCAGACTATCGGCGCTTACCTGCACATTCACGGCCGCATCGCTTGCCTTTGTCGCGTCAGAAGCTATGAAAGCGTTTTTCAAATTATAATAATCGTTTACCAGTTTCATCAGCTTCGCGGTACCTTCTTCGTTCAGGTTGCTGCGGGGATTTTCTTTTACTGCCGGTTGCTCTTCTGCGGGCGTTTTTTCGTTAGTTCCTGCATTGTCGCAAGCTGTAAAAAGGATTGCGGATGAAATTAAAATAGTAAGGAAATGCATAGTAAAAATTTGCTGCAAACCTATGAAAATAAACCAGCCGAAACTTAAAATCCTTATCATTATAGTTACTTATTTATTTTTGCTGCATGTCCGAAGCATACGAATTTGAAGAACAGGAATGGGAAGGTGAAGATGACGAGACTCCTCAGGAAGGTGACGAAATTATCAAAGAACGATTTCGCATTACCGTTACCAAAGGTCAGGAGCCGCTGCGCATTGATAAATACCTTATGCACATTGTAGAAGGTGCGACCCGCAATAAAATACAGCAAGCTATAGACGAAGGTTTTGTAACCGTAAATGCGCAGCCTGTAAAAGCTAATTATAAAATAAAGCCCGGTGATGAAGTGGTGGTGATGGAAACACGCAAGTCCGAAACAATGGATGTGGTTCCAGAAAAACTTTCTTTAGATATTGTTTATGAAGATGATACGGTAATGATCATCAATAAAAAACCGGGAATGGTAGTACATCCGGGCTGTGGTAATTATTCAGGTACGCTTATCAACGGATTGCTTTATCATTTGCAAAATCAGCATGTAAATACTGAAAACCTGAACAGAGTAGGGTTGGTGCACCGAATTGACAAAAATACAAGCGGACTTGTGGTAATAGCAAAAACCGAAACAGCTATGGCTGATCTTGCCACACAGTTTAAAAAACATACTGTTTACAGAAGATATATCGCTTTGGTTTGGGGAGATTTTGAAGAGGATGAAGGAACCATTGAAGCGCATATCGGCCGAAATCTGCGATTCAGAAAGATAATGGACGCTTTTCCCGACGGTGAATACGGTAAACATGCTGTTACGCATTTCAAAGTCTTAGAACGATTTAACTATGTAACGTTGTTGGAACTGCGACTGGAAACCGGACGAACGCATCAGATACGGGTTCACATGAAGCACATCGGCCACCCTTTATTTAATGACGAAACGTATGGTGGCGACCGAATTGTGAAAGGAACGGTATTTACCAAATACAAACAATTCGTGGATAATTGTTTTGCCATCTTGCCGCGTCATGCGCTGCATGCCAAAGAACTGGGTTTTATTCATCCTCTGACAAAAGAAGAAGTTTTGTTTTCTTCATCACTTCCGGATGATATGCAGCAAGTGATTGACAAATGGAGAACTTATGTAAACGGAATGACGCGACAGGTTAAAGAAAACTTGGGGTAATGTAAAAACATTTATCTGTAAGTTGCTGAAAATTTGGTAGTTGATATTTTATTTTACCTAAATCAGTTAAAAAATCTCCACATTATCTTTCTAAGATTCTCTTTTAAAATAAATAGCCTTACTTTTGGCTTTGGTAAATCAGGGATTATTCATTCTTAATATTAAAGATATGCACATTACAGCTTTAGGTAGCCAGCTTTTGATATCCATGCCCAGCGGCGGAGAATGGTTGTGGATCGTACTGGCAATAGTGGTTTTATTTGGCGGTAAAAAAATACCGGAATTGGCGAAGGGTCTGGGAAAAGGTATTCGTGAGTTTAACGATGCAAAGACCGGCATCAAAAATGAACTCGAAGCCGGAATGAAAGAGCAGCAAGAGCCTAATAAATAAGACCCGCTCAGCAATCAGCACCGATAAAATTTGTTTGGATCATTACTGTAACGGTAGTGATAGTAATACTTTACCCTATAAATATTTTTTGTCTAAACTTTTTAAAAAAAATATTTTAGAAAATGTGTGGAAGAAAATCTTTACTGATTTGTAGTGGATTGTTTGTGCTATGGGTGCATCAGACTAAAGCGCAGCAATACCATAATTTTGCTGTGGCTAACAGGAGTACACATTATGTTACCGTAGATACCATCGTCATTAAAAAACCTGTTTGTAAAGACAGCATGGCTACACCTTTGGTGCTAAAACCCAAAGTAGCAGATGTTCCATTGGCAGGTCAGATAGATTATTTTGGTACAATGAATGATTATGTGATCAGCTATACAAAACAATATATGGCTGCGCATAATCGCACGCTCCATTCTGTAAGAGGAAAAGGGAATCAGCGTTTTTCACTTATGGATAATGTGTTGAAAAAACATAACATCCCGAAAGAATTAAAATATCTTGCTGTAATAGAATCTGCGCTTAATAATAATGCGGTTTCTCCAGTAGGCGCGGTTGGGCCCTGGCAGTTTATGGAATCCACTGCCCGGCTCATGGGCTTGACGGTAAATGCAAAACGTGATGACCGTAAAGACTGGTATAAATCTACCACAGCTGCGGCAAAATACCTTAATTATTTATATGGTGAATTGAATGACTGGCTTTTGGTGGTAGCAGCATACAACAGCGGACCTACACCTGTGCAACGCGCTATTCAACGCACCGGCAGTAAAAACTTTTGGGATATACGTAAATACCTGCCCAAAGAAACGCAGGGACATGTATTGGCATTTATCGCTACGGCTTCGATATTCGAAAAATTGAACAATTACATTGGCGATAAAATACCTTCCGATTTCAAATTTTACAAAGAGGAAGTCGCTGAAGAAGCAAAACCGGCTCCAAAGATTAAATTTACCGACGAAGAATTAAAAGCCATGGCTATTGTGCGTATTTCCCAGCCTGTAAATCTGGATTTGCTATCCCAGGATCTGAAAATTGAAAGAAGATTACTGGATAAATGGAATCCCGATTATGATTTGTTTGAGATGGATGCTTATACAGGAGATTTTTACAGCCTTAGAATTCCTAAAGAAAAATTGGACAACTTTATCGACCGCAAGGAATTTTTGATGAAGCGCTCCAAAGCGATGTTTTCGGAAATGAGCATGTAATTTTTGAGAATAAATATTTTGTTTGGGTAGAATATTTATTTTACCTTTGCAATCCTTTCTAAAAAGAGTATAAAATAAAATGGCAAACCATAAAGCAACCAAAAAAGATGTACGCCAGAGTGCAAAGCGTCGTGAGCGTAACCGTTACTATGGTAAAACTACTCGTAACGCAATCCGTTCACTATTGGCTGTAACAGATAAGAGTGAAGCGCAGGAAGCGCTGCCTAAAGTGATTTCTATGATTGATAAACTGGCTAAACGCAATGTTATTCACAAAAACAAAGCAAGCAACCTGAAATCCGGTTTATTAAAAAGAGTAAACGCTATCGCTTAACTGAACAGTAGGTTTTTTGCCTTGACACATAATTAAAAACCCGGCTCTAAAGCCGGGTTTATTTATTTTTAGTGAGTTTCCAAAGCGTGATGAGAAGCATGATTTTCCAGAAGATTATGGGCTTTCTTCACATCTTCTTCATTGCCTTGCACAATCAGCAGAAACTTTCCTTCCTGTAAATGTTCTTCATACTTTTTGGCAATATCTCCTTTGATGTTGGTAAGTGATAAAGCGGAAATTAACCCACCGCCAATCAGCCCGATGTCAAAACCTGCAATGGCACCCATTAATGCTCCTGCGCCGAATATAAAACCCAGTCCGGGAATAGCAAAAACACCAACGCCCGATAAAATACCCACAGTTGAGCCAATCAACGTGGTTATGCCCACTCGTTTGCCCGCTTTTTCCATCAGTTCTTCATCTTCCAAGAAATCCGCATCACCCTTTGCTACGCGCCCGATAACCGATAGCTTTTTTGAAGAAAATCCTTGCTTATTTAATTCTTTCGCTGCGGCTACGGCCGCTTCTTTTGTGTCGTAAACACCTATTGTTGTTTTCATTTTTTAAAGAAATTTGATGTTCATTAAGTCAATAAAATCATTCCATTACACAACCTCGCTATCTTCGTATAATGATATTTAACAGTTGGCAAAAAGATGCGCAGCAGCATCAAAAAGATTATAAACAGCTCTTAAAAAAATCGAATCAGGCCGGAGGTAAAAAAATGCGCAATGAAATACTGAAACAGCTTCCTGATCTTCATGAAGAGGCTTTTGAGAAGATTGATTGTTTGCAATGTGCCAATTGCTGTAAAAATCACTCACCAAGATTTAAACAGCCGGATATAAAACGGATAGCCAGACGGCTGAAAATAAAAGAAGGTGATTTAGTAAGCACTTATCTGAGGCTTGATGAAGATAATGATTATGTAACGCGTTCGTCTCCCTGTCCTTTTTTGCTAGAGGATAATATGTGTTCCATTTATGAAGACCGCCCTAGCGACTGTGCAAGATATCCTTATACAAATGAAGATGTTTTGCTCAACCGGATGCAGCTTACGTTGAAGAATACAACAGTCTGCCCAATTACATTTTATGTAAT